>Ga0214542_1001530_pt1 | contig 47452 bp, 51 predicted proteins | sample CNSS1metaG_FD_160096 | JGI IMG/M metagenome (GOLD analysis project Ga0214542, IMG submission 160096) | Root nodule microbial communities from cowpea collected in UCLA plant growth center, Los Angeles, California, USA - CNSS1 | ecosystem: Host-associated > Plants > Roots > Nodule | place: USA... | reverse complement strand
CCCGGAACGCTTTGCTAAACGACCGGCCTCGCAAGGCCTTGACCGCCTTTCGGGCGCATAGCTCAGTTGGTAGAGCAGCTGACTCTTAATCAGCGGGTCCCAGGTTCGAGCCCTGGTGCGCCCACCACCCTTAAGAGATTGGCCCGCAAGGGCTTTTTTTAGTTCCTCGGCAGAACAAACCGGGTCGCGTGCGACGCTTTTGCTGGTCGTACGTCGCACGCCGTGCGACGAGTCGGATAATTAGGGGAGAAGAATCCACCGCTGACACGCGCAGCCAAATGAGACCCACCGGCCTGCGTTCAGCTCTTCATGCCTTCCTTTCTCACCTGCAATTCAAGCCTGTCGATACCGGAATCAGCGCGAGCCGCATCTCGGGCGCGGTAGTGCTTCACGATAGTCTGCCCGCTTCGGTACGAATGCCCAGTGATGTCGCAGATCGTCAGCAAGTCGCAGCCAGCCCGATCGAGAAGCATGACGCAGGTATCGCGTAGGTCCTGATCGTGCTTTTGGTCGAGTTCGCCGGCGCCGTTGACGAACATTAGGGTGGAACAAGGCTTCACGCGCCATGCTGTCTCATCGCCATTACTGTCGCGAGCGGTCTGCGCATCGTGCCATTCCGCTAATGCGCGCTTGCGCTGATCGACCGCTCGAGCGCGCTGCGCTTTATTTGCCTCATCGAGAGGGAACGGCGCGAAGAGCTTGTTGACATCCTTAATCAGTTCGGCGTTCAGTCGTTCTGCGCGTACGATTGCCTGGCGCGCGTTGTCGCGCTTCAGAAAGCCGAATACAGCGACGGCTCGGGCGGTCGACACCCAATGGCGGTAGGTACTCTCGTCATAAGGCTCGCCATTATCCTCGTTGACCACGAGTTCAGGTGGCACCTTATCCAGTTGAAGCCGAAGCTTGAGCTCTTTTACTCGTGCACGCGAGGCATTCAGCCGTGCGCTGAGTTGTGGCGCCTCTTTGATGTCGACAAGTTCGCCAGTCTTGCTCTGCCGGAACGCGTGACGGCCCTCAACGTCGCTCTCATTGCGCATGATTAGACGGTCAGTCTGGCGCTGCCCGGTGAACAACGCCAGGTGAAAGCTATCGCCGACCGAAGGCCGTTCGATCGCATCTGCTGCGGCGACCCATGCGGAAAATTCGGGCATCGTAACCTGCACGATCCGCCCCTCTGGATGATCGAACTCCATGCCTTCTCGCGGGTTGGGTCCGAGACGCCACAGGGTGCTTTCTTGCCCCCAAGTGAACGCCGCTGAGAGCGTCGCTATCATCGAGAGGGCCATATGATGGCCGCGAGCCGATTTCGCATAGTTATAGAAGGCGCGGAATTCCGGCTTGCCGATCGATGTCGGAGTGGCAGTCGCGATCGCCTCGAGTTCTCTTACAGGCTCGGCCAAGCCGAGCAGCCTGGCGGCACGGATTTCGGCGCGCATCTTCGCCGCGGATTCGCGTGATTGCGGTCGGTACAAGATAGCTGAGATACACTTGCGATAGGAAGATTGCGAGGCGGACGACAACGATTTGAACTCAACCGACTTGCTCCAATCGTCCAGAAGATCTTCGATCGTAGAACGCTTCCGGATCGTAATTTTCTTCGGTAGCTTGCCGGCGCGGCGCGCCGCCTCGATCTCCGACTTTCGCTTGTCTGAAAAGTCTGAGGCTTCTTGGAGATTGAACCAAGCACCGACCGGACGGCCTTTTTCATCGTACGGCGGATGGCGCAAGTCGGCATCGACAAAGCCGAGAGCTCTGGCATAAGAGCCGTGCGACGATCGAGGACGGCCGTTACGCCACTTCACATGGGGAAACTTGGGGTCGGCCATAAAAAGCCTCGGTGCCAGTAAGAGATGACACCCATTGGAATCTAGCGCGATCTAGTCTGTCAAGAGTCGTGCTGGCCGTAAGCTCTCCGCAGCCGCTCGCGGTGATCCTCGTCGCTTGCTGCTGGCGGCGGCGCGAATGCGTCGATAGCAATTGTCTTGGGGCGCATAGGATGATGTCGGGTAAGCCAAGCATCGAAGCCGGTGCGTTCCCATTTCAGCGGTCCTCGCTCGCTGATCGGTGAAGGCAGGCCATCGCGCTCGTGCCTGAGGCGGCGCGTGCGATAGAATGTATCCAAAGAGACGCCGATCGCCGCCGCGACCTCGGTCGAAGAATAAGGTGGCTGCATGCTCTCAGTGCGCCAATGCATAATGCCTCGCCGCTCTTGGCCTTTTGACCGAAGACTTGGTGAAGCGAAATGAGCAGCTAGGAATACAGACGAAAAGCATTCCCGGCCGCGTGTAGGGAATTTGGCTTCTTTGGAGTGCGAATAGGATGCCCGGGTGCTAACATGCCGGATATTCGTCCGCCGCTCCGGCATCAGACGCTCTTTTCTGGACCTGCTGACGCTTGATCAGCGGGTCCCAGGTTCGAGCCCTGGTGCGCCCACCACCTTAAGACATTGGCCCTCCGGGGCTTTTTAATTGCCTCGTTGCCCCAAGCCCGCAGCCCGAAACGGGCGTGGCACCGATTTGGCACCTCCAACTCGCCGACAAAGTCCCTGTTAATTATGGGTGGAAACTGCCGTCCATGCGCAGCTGGGGTTGTGCGAAACGTCGTGGAACCCCAACTTACAGAATGGAGCGACGCGCAAACCGGGGGCCAGAATGGCCGAGTTTTCTGCGGCCAAACCGTGCCGGATACTGAGCTTAGACGGCGGGGGTGCCAAGGGCTTCTACACCATCGGAGTGCTTAAAGGCCTCGAAGGCTTGTTGGGTGCGCCGCTGCACAAGCACTTTGACCTGGTCTTCGGCTCCATCATCGCCGCGCTAATCTGCTTGGGCCAAGCCTGCGTACTACCAGCAGGGTCAGTACCTCTACACGGCTCAAGGTGGGCAGTGTGACTACTACGAACAAGACGGCCGGTTCTACGAGATGAACGGGGAAGGCCGCTTACTACGTGCGTGACAATTGGCTTCATACCCCGGGCGGCCAAGCAATCTTCTACTATGGGTAATGAACTGAGCGAGACGCAAGGCTGGCCGGAATACCTGCGAGTCGCGGAATAGGAGGGGAGAAGACAATGAAGGTCGAACAATTTTGGGAAGCGCTTAAGTATGGGCCTCTAGGATTAGCAGCGATTGCAACGCTGCTAGCGGCAATGCTTCTCTTTCAGGTGCTCAAGCAACCTCAGGTTCCAAAGGCGAAGCGGCAGCTGTTCAATACTTACATGATTTTTTGTAGCATTCTTGTTCTGGTCTCAATCGGCGCTGCGGTGATGGATAGCCTAAGAGTGGAACGCGGCGAGACGGCGCGGCAACTGGCTCAGGGACAAAAACAACAGCTTGAAGAGATGACTCGCCGATATCAGCTAGTAGCTACGGAGTTCGCAGAGCTAACAAAGTCGATGGATAATATTCGCATGGCAGTCGCGCGACTTGACGAAAACGAGATGGAAAAGCTTCGCCTCCTCCAAGGGCAGCGGCCCGAAGTTACAGACGCTTTCAGGCCAGTCATTCGAGGAATGTGCCGAACGCTCAATGATATTGCGAACCAAGCTGGGGGTCTGCAAATGCGGTGCATGTAAACTGACCGCAGAGGTGTGACCAAGATTGGACACTATCCACGCCCTTGCCCTAATGCCGCTTCCTCCTTCATCTCCGCGGCCTTCGCCTTCAAGTCGGTTTCCGTATCGTTCATAAGCGGCGTGTTGAGGAAGCCAACAGGAAAGCAGGTCACTTCAGTAAGATGGCTGTGTGTCAGCTTGATCTCGGCCTCTAGCGGATGGCCGTGTTGGTTGCCGTATGAGCCGGCGCCTAGAGTATATCCGTTCGCATTCCCGAAAATCCGGACCGTCGCGTACGTGCGCGTATCGATGGCGAGGCAGATTTGGGTCGGCTCATCAGGATTGGGACGCTTGCTGCGTGCCATGTCGACTCCAAGCGAGTAATTGAGGAGCACGTAGTCAAAGTTCTAGCTTTTTCCACTTCTCGAAGTGTGCGTAATCTCGATGAGCGCGAGCGCAACCTTGTCCAGCTTATCTTCTGCTGTCCTGTGGGCCTGCACCTGGCGCGCATAATTCTCGGCTTGTGTGGCGCTCATGAGAATCTCCTCTGAGTTGGGGATAGTGGCATCTTGCACAATTTACGGGTGTGCTACAATCGACCTACCTAGTTAGGGGCTGGGTGCAGAGAAAGCCTTGCCTGCCCCTAACAGGTCGGGCTTTCTTTGTTGATGGGGAGCTGGGCCGGCGCTACGGTGCCGCGTTGCTTCCCCTTGAAGTACTCGGCGCGCCAGTCAGTGCGCACGGGAGGCTGTTCGTCCGCCGGCTCGGACGCCGCCGGCTCCTCGGGAGCTGCAGGCTGCTCGGGCTCTTCCGGATTTGTAGGCTCCGGCGCCTCTATCTCGACTATCGGCTCCTCTGCAGGTGCCGGTGCGTCGGTGGGTATGTCTGCCATGTCAATTCAGATTACGCGCTTAGGAGCGATGGCGAGTCGGTCCTCGGCGGATTGATAACTCGGCCTCTGGTCGGACAGTCCTGGGGGACTGAGTGCTGCCTACTGCCTTAAATCAGCAAGCAACGCTCAATGCCTCAGTCGTACACTTCCTCGACAGGGTTCTCCGACCTTGCTCTCGTCGCGCGCCTGGTTGTTGTAGATCTTGAGGCGCCTGAGCTGCTTGTTGCGCCATGCGGGGTCGTCGCAGAGCTTGCTCTCGGCTTCGACCTGCCGAAGAAGGGCTTCAAGGCGCTCGGCCTCGGCTTTGTTCTCTTCTTCGGTAGCAGTCGTGTCCTCCACAGTGTCTTCAGTGGCGGTATCCATATCCGGAGTATAGCACCGAAAGAATTAGGTACGCTCCGGGCTTTTGGCAACTTGCAGGTGAAGCAGTTTGCCATGCGCCCCGCAGCGCGAATCAGGTAGCCTGCGCCTTTTCCGGGAAGGTCATTTGAAATGTCAGTTTCTGCTCCCACCGTAGCTGCCCAGCCCGCCAAAAAGCGGCTGCTCGTCTTCCTCGACGGCACCTGGAACGCCGTTGGCAGCAATACTAATGTCTGGCGCATGAAATCGCTTTGCGCCCGTAATGGAACGCAAGGCGAAGAGCAGCGCGTCTATTACGATATAGGCGTCAACGGCTTTTGGGGCGGCACTGTCGGCAAAGGCCTAAGCGATAACGTTCGCGAGGCCTACGAATGGCTGATGGACAACTATGATGAGGGCGATGACATCTTTGTCTTTGGCTTCAGCCGCGGAGCGTACACAGCTCGAAGTGTGGCCGGCCTCATTGCGAAGCACGGATTGCTAAAATCTGGCTCCCCGTTAGGCACCGGCCAGCTGTTCGCACGATACAAGCGCTCCGACGACCGAACACTTTGGAAGCTTCTTGAACTTCAGGCTGCCGGTACTCTCAACGACGCGACCTTAGAGGAGCGCTGGCTGATGAAGTATTCGCAGCCCGTTCACATTAAGATGGTCGGCGTTTGGGATACTGTCGGGACGGTGGGAGTTCCGCTTTTTAGTTTTGAAGGCATCAGCAGGTCCACGTTTGGGTTTCTGCACACCGGGCTTCGCATATCAATCGACAACGGCTATCACGCGCTCGCAATTGATGAGCATCGGAAGGACTTCGCGCCCACGCTATGGACGGTACGAAAGCCCGTTGACCCAGGTGCAGTCGTTGCGAAGCCGCGCGCTATTGAGAGCGTTGAACAAAGATGGTTCGTCGGTGCTCACGCGAATGTGGGCGGCGGTTGTGAAAGCGATATCCTCGCGCAGGCTCCTCTGCGTTGGATGATGAAAAAAGCGTCCGGACACGGTGTGGCATTTCGCCAGGACGTGGAAGTCGACGGTGACCTGCTCACTGCGCCTGTGTCGGACTCGTACAAGGAGTTTGCGAAGGGCCTGTACTCAAAGGTCTACTCCCGTTCTTATCGTAAGATGGGCGCCGATCCTGAGAAGCGGGAGGACGGCACTCACACGACAGTCAACGAGACGATCGACAGCTCGGTATTTGATCGGTGGCGCCAGTCGGATGAATACCGGCCGCCTACCGTCGTGGAATGGGCCGCGCGAAAGAAGGTCGACCCAGCCGCAATCAGGCACTCCATCCATGCGGACACGCCTGGTGCGGTAGCTCCAGACTGAATCGGGAGCCTGATTAGTACACGTCAAAGTCCTTCGACTGTTGTCCTTGGCTTACGGAAGTGTGGATATCCTCCTTGACGGGTTTCGGGGCGTGGTGGCGCATCTGCCACGCGATTGCTGCGGCAATGAGCAGATCGAAGTGCCTGGTGGTGAGCCGCACGTCCTCGTCCCGGTCCATCAGGTCGTCGCGGGTGTAGCCTCTCAACTCCGCTATCAGGTCGGGGTCGGACAGCTCAAGGTGCCCGTCCTCCACCGCCTTGCGCAGGTCCATGAGCATGGTAGGCTTGGTGGCCGAGGTCGTCTGCCAACCGTACGTCTTGTCCTTGCGCTCCATGAGATGCGCAGTGCCGCTGAACTGCTCCATGACGAAGATGTTCTCGTATATCTGCTTGAGCCGCCCGAGCGTCGCCGCGCCGTAGTTGTTGCTTTCTGGCGCGACCAGGCACTCGCCGTACATGGCCGCCTGCCTCGCTATCTCGTCGCTCGGCAGAGCCGCTTCCTCCACGTTGTATTGAGTCAGAGCCGCCCGACATAGCCGGCATTTTCCTACTTCTGTTCAATGTCATCGGCGACGCATTTGGCAGGCTGCGCCGCGCTTCCATCGAAACAGTGCTTGAACGACGTGAACCTTCATGTTGTTCGGCCGGTATGCCGCCATGTGGTCCAGAGGAGAACCGATTCCGCCTCGAAGCGCCGCCAGGTCGCGCTTGTACATTTTGACGATGTCGTTTCTAGTGCGAAACTGGTGCGCCGCGCTCCAGCCTTGGTCGCCGGCCAGCGATCAGTCAGCCGTTAAAGCGTCTCGGTAATCTTGTTCAGGCGAGGGGGGCGATCCGGGTCAAATCCGCGGGCGCATGCCGCCTCCTCGATCATCCGATAGGCAGGAAGCAGCATGGTGATCGGGTCAGTGGCAGGATCATCCTCGGCCAACCAGGGCAGCGAGCCATGAGGTCCACCGCAGAGATGCAGCGCAACCTTTTGCTCACGCAATTCCTCTGCAAGCGCGTCCACCGTGGCCGCAGTTTCATCCATGAGGCGCATCATGACAACGGGCGTGCGCGACGATAGCGCGGCACGTGGCCCATGCTGCAGTTCGGCGGCACTCAAGCCGATAGAGGGTAGGCGTAGAATCTCCGAAAGTTTAAGCGCGATCTCCCTCGCCGAGCCCAGGGCCAGGCCTCGAGCTGCCACAAACACGGCTGACGCCTTGACGAGATCATCGGCAATGTCGGACCAGTCGAGCGCCAGCGCACGGTGCAGGCGCTCGGGCAACCGGTCGAGGGTCGACCGCAGCGCACGATCTTGCGCCAGCTCGGCAACCAGTCCGGCACTGGCGGCCATCGAGCCGATTACGGTCTTCGTCGCCGCTACGGAGTGCTCTTGGCCAGCTTCGATCGGAACGACGAACTCTGCCTCGTCGGCCACCGGCGACGACGTCGTATTGACGATGGCAATGGTGCGGGCGCCCGAAGCGCGCGCCGACCTTGTCGCTGCAATGAGATCCGGGCTGCGCCCGGATTGCGAGATCACGACGAACAGGGCACCGCGCAACATCAAGGGTGTGCGAAATGCGGTGATCACCGAGGGAGCACTTGCCGAAACGGGAAGGCGAAGCCGCGTCTCGACAAGGTATCTCAAGAAAACCCCGGCATGCCCGGAGCTTCCCCGGCCACACACGACGCACAGCGGAGCGGACGCTATCTCAATTCGCTGCGCGATGTCGCGCGTGGCGGGACGGCTACGAACGATTTTCGCGACCGTATCGGCGCTTTCCAGGATTTCACTCGCCATCGCGGACGTCATCACGATTTAACCGCTCCGCCTTGCTTGCGTGCCGCCCGTGCCTTGAGATCCCCGTCACGATCCGACCCCCGGTTCGTGGCGAGCTCGGCAAACACGCGCCGGAGATTGCCGTCGCCATCCTGCAGAACGGCCTCGGCATCGGTCCTGTCGACGCCCAGCGCCAGAAGGACCGCCGTCTTGACGTCTCCTTCGGCCTGTTCAAGAGAGCGTGCCGCGTGCGACGCATCGCAGTGCGCGATTTGCGCCACCATGGCCTCGGCGCGCCGCTTCAGCTTCGCATTGGTCGGCTGCATGTTCACCATCATGCCGCGATACACCCGGCCAAGACGCAGCATGATACCCGAGGAGACCAGGTTGAGCACAACCTTCTGCGCGGTGCCCGCCTTCATCCGCGTCGAGCCGGCGATCAGCTCGCGGCCCGTCTCGACCAGAATAGGAAACTTGGCTGATGCCAGCAGTGCGGTGCCAGGATTGTTGGCGACACCGATCGTCACTGCACTGCAGGAGCCTGCCTGCTGGAGCGCCGCCACCGTGAACGGCGTTGTTCCGCTGGCGGCTACCGCAATCACCACATCATGCGCTGTGAGCCGCGCAGCGTTAATCTGCGCGACCGCATCATCAATGTCATCCTCCGCGCCCTCGATGCTGGTAACGAAGGCACTGTCTCCGCCGGCGACGATGAATCGGACGCGCTCTTTGGGCCAGGCGAAGGTCGGTGTCAGCTCGGCGCCGTCCTGGACCGCCACGCGCCCCGAGGTGCCGGCGCCGACATATACAAGGCGACCGTGATCGCCCAGCGCCGCTTTGGCCGCTTCGGTCGCCGCGGTGATCGAGGGGAGAGCATGACCGACGGCAGCGACTGCCGCAAGCTGACCCTCCCACATCGCTTCCATCGCCGCGGCCAGCGACCACGCATCAAGATCGGCAAAGCGGAGATCGACTTCTTCGGTGGCCATATTGTTGATCCATGCACCATCAAACGCGGAACTTTGAAGCCGGCTCATGCTCCGTTTCCATTCTGGGTACCTCAAACCGCCCGCGCGCCACCAGTAACGCTCCCGCCGGCGCGTCTCCGTCAGGGCGCCTCAGGCGGACGCGCAGGTCGGGCGTTAGCCAAGGCATAATGGCATCCGCGAGCCCACCTACGAGCGAGAGCCGCTCGCTTCCTCTCGCCAGGAATAGATCGAGCAGATCGCCAATGGCATCGGCCGCGCGTTCGACAATGCGACGGCCGACCGGATCGCCCTGATTTGCGTGTCGCATCACAATCGGCGCAAATGCGGCGTAGTCTGTGGCTCTGGCTTCTTCGGACCAAGCCACCGCCTGATAGGGGTCATGATCGAATGCGCCCAGCACCTCTGAAAGCAGTGGTGTCAACTCGCCGCGGCGATCCGCGGCCCGCAGCGCCAATCGCACAACCTGCAGGCCGATGTCGGCCCCGCTGCCTTCGTCCGACACGGGAAAACCGTAACCGGCGAGACGAATCTCGCGGCCGTTGACCAGGCCGACACCATCGGAGCCTGTGCCGGCCACTACGATGGCCCCGTCCGCGCCGCTATGGGCGCCAAGACAGGCCGCGAGGCCATCGCTGATGAAGTTGACTGACGCAAAGGGATGCGCGATCTCGCTGAGCGCCGCTTTCGCGCCCCGGCGGCTGGTACCGGCAAGGCCAATTCCCGCGTGCACTTGCGCGAAATCCTCGCGGCTCAGTCCGGCCTGTTTGGCCGCAGCTTCGGCGGCCTCCATGATGGAGCGCCAAGCCTTGTCGACGCCGATCCGCGTTGTGGCCGGTCCCGTGGTCGCTTCTCCGAGCGCCGTGCCGCTTTCGTCTTCGATCCGGGCGCCACAGCGGGTTCCACCGCCATCAATGCCGAGATACGTGGTACCTTTGGTTCCCATGGGACGTTAACGCGAAGGTTTCGCTTCAGGTCCGCATAAGGTCCCGTGGCGGGCGTATGAACTCTTGTGCGAGACTCGGCTCACGAGTCCGTGACGGCCATTCCCGGATCGACCTGATGGGCCACCCTGGTTCTGCCTCTCTCACCATTGCCGCACAGCGCATCTTTGATGGGATCGACATGCGCGGGCCCGGGTCGGTCAGGATCTCGCAGGGCCGGATTGAAAGCATCAGCTTCGACGAGGCAGCGGGGGCGTCAATCCAACTTCCCGCGGACGCGATCCTTGCACCCGGATTCATCGACATCGAGGTGAACGGAGGCGGGGGCGTTCTTCTCAACGACCACCCAACCGAGGCCGGCGTTCGCCGGATCGTCGAGGCGCACCGCAAGGCCGGGACCACGGGCTGTTTGCCAACCCTCATTACCGATCGACCCGAGGTCGTCGAACGATTGGCCGTCGCAGCTCAGGCGTGCCTCGATATTCCCGGCGTGCTCGGCTTTCATCTGGAAGGTCCGGCCCTCAACAGGTCCCGCAAGGGTATTCATCCGGAAGCCGAGATACGCGTGCCCGATCGGCGCGACCTCGCCGCCATCAAGAGTTTCGGGGACCGCGGTCGCTCCATTGTGACCTTGGCCCCGGAATGCGTGCCCGCCTCCATGATCGATGAATTGATCGCCGCCGGATTGCGTATTGCGGCCGGCCACAGCGACGCCACCGCGGCCGAAATCAGGCAGACAGTCGATCGCGGTCTCTCGGGGGTGACCCATCTGTTCAATGCCATGTCGCAGTTGAACGCCCGAGAGCCGGGACTGGTGGGCGCCGCGCTGGATGATGACCGGTTATTTGCCGGGATCATCTGCGACGGCATCCATGTTGACCGCGCTGGTTTGCGTGTTGCCTTTCGCTGCAAGGGACGCGATCGATTGATGCTGGTTACCGATGCCATGCCATTGGCGAGCACGAATGAGCGGCAATTCATGCTCCAGGGACGGGAGATCACGTTGCACGACGGTCGCCTGACCGGCCAGGATGGCACACTCGCGGGCGCTCACCTCACCATGATCGAGGCGGTCCGCAACGCTGTTGCCCTCATCGGAATTTCCCTGATCGATGCCCTTGTCATGGCGTCCCGGACGCCCGCGGCATTTCTGGGTCTTGGAGCCGAGCTTGGACGGATCGCGCCGGGATACCGCGCGGATCTTGTCGCCTTTGATCCGAATTTCGAGGTCGTCGACACCTGGATAAGCGGTGTCGGTTCGATGGGCGAGGCCGAGCGAGGTTAGTTGCGATTCGCGCTGTTGCGCGCAGTCTCGCCGACCTGCACGGCCGCGGTCATCGTGTCGTGGCGATCGTCTCGGCCATGGGCACGACCACCGACCAGTTGATCCAGATGGCTCATCAGGTGAGCCCGACTCCCAACCGCCGCGAGCTCGATATGCTGCTGACGACCGGTGAGCGCATCAGCATGTCCCTGATGAGCATGGCGCTTTCCGATCTTGGTGTGCCAGCGATCAGCTTCACCGGCAGCCAGGCCGGCGTCATGACCGACGACTCCCATTCCTCCGCACGCATTCTGGATGTACGGCCCATTCGCTGCTCGAGGAGCTCGATCGCGGACGCGTTGTGGTGCTGGCAGGTTTCCAGGGTGAACCCGGCGACCAGGGAAAATCACCACGCTCGGGCGCGGCGGCAGCGACACCACGGCAGTCGCGATGGCCGCTGCGCTGAAAGCCGAACGGTGTGAAATCATCAAGGATGTCGATGGAATTTGTTCGGCCGATCCGCGCATCGTGCCGAATGCAAGGCCGCTGCGGAACGTGGACTTCGCATCCCTATCGGAGATGTGCTTCTGGGGTGCGAAGATCTTGCATTTTCGCAGCGTAGAGCTGGCCCGAAGTCGGGATGTGCCTCTGATCGTCAAGCAGTGGGATGGCGTCGAGCACAGCACACAAGTGATGAAAGAGGTTTTAGGCATGGAAAACGGGAGAGTTCTAGCCGTTAACTCGATAGCTCGCATTGAGCATATGGAAATCGATTCCAGGGATCTCAATCAAGGGTTCGAGAAACTCGCGCAGCATCTCAAGCAAAACAGCCTCTCCTGGCCGCAGCTCCTTACATCAGACTTCGCCGCGGGAAAAACCAGCATGACCGTAGCTTGCGATACGGAGTGGTTGGATGCCTTGCTGCGCACGTTGGAGGACGCTACGGATCTGCGAAAGCAGCGCGAGGCTTCAAGCTCGGTTAGTCTCACCTGCTTCGGGGGCGTTTCATCGGAATTGCCGTACAGGGCGTTACAGGTTCTCGAACGTCACGGTATTGTCCCTGACAGGTACGTGTTGTCCTCGCATTCGCTCAGCCTGTTTCTCGCTGTGGAGAACCGGGAGGCTGCGGTCAAAGCGTTGCACACGCTTATCCAGCAAGCTTGCGATCCGAGAAGCATCACGAACCCGAGCTGACGCGGGAGCCGTTTGCAGAATCGTCGATTGGGATCTGTTGCCGACGCAGGACAGCCTTCGCTCGTTTCGCATTTGTGAGACTGGCTTGCCTGGCCGAAGAAGGTTTGGGCCCGGCAGGCCTCGAACCTGTAACCAGACCGTTATGAGCGGCAGACCATCGATCAGCTTCGTTGATTTTGCAGCATTTTCGTTTGAATTTGATTGCGTTCGTCGGGGTTTGTTCACATCGTTTCTGGTGCGAAACTGGTGCGGCTAGCCTCGCGCAAGCGAACCTTGATCCGTTCATTGAAGGGCTCGGCCGTAGCTCGCTGCCAGGTCAAGTATCGCTCGATGACATCCAGCACTCCATTCAAGGCTTTATTAGCCTCTTCGGGCTTCAACTCACGATCCGAATGCCTGACGACAACGTGGTTCCCATCGAGTTTGTGCGCGGGGCGGACCGCTGTCGAAGGTCGTCGGCTGGACGTCAAAGAGCCCTCGGTCTCCCGTGTAGGAACCGCCAGTTCAACGATGCTGCCCTGTACCATGCGGCGCCCACCATCGTAGTCGCGAGAAAAGAAGTCGTAGACTTCAACAGGCCCTTCGGAGTGCTCGGCCTCGGCGTTGGCGCGATCGAGAACCGGGACATTGAGGCGGTATCTCTCCGCCAACTCTTCAACCAGGTCCTCGGTGGGTGCGTTTAGGAGAGCATTTTCGTTGATACCGCCGGGCGCTGCCGTGGCACTCTGCTCCTGGCGGTACACGACGTCGTGCATGCCAGTTTTATTAAACAACAGCTCGGGTTGGCCGTAACGCATCTGAGAGTCCGTTAGCGAATCAGGGGTGTCCAATATATCCCTCTGCAATCGTCAATGGACTACAGGTTGCGAGGTATCTGTGGGTTGAGTGTATAATCGGGCGTGGCCAAGCGCGAGGTGCCCGTCCATTTACCTTCGCGCCTTTGGGGGGCTTGGATGCAAAAAGTCGGCACAACTTTGATGCTCAGTGCCCACGATCTTGTGGGCAATCTCTATTGCGCGCATTTGACCAGCGTCGACCTCAAGGTCGCACAGGGTTTGCTGCCTAAACCTGCGCGCCGGGACCCGCTCCTCGACATATTGCGCGAGCGCGGCCGGAAGCATGAACAGGCCTTCCTCAATCATCTGGCGGCTAACGGCTTCGAGCCGTTCCTGATCGAGGGCGTCGATGTTACCGATGGGGCCGTGGCCCGAACGCGCGAGGCGATGCAGGCTGGTCACGCAATCATCGTCCAGGCAGCCTTGCGTGACGGCGATTGGGTGGGACGCGCCGACATTCTACGGCGGGTGGAAACACCGAGTGACCTCGGGGAGTGGTCGTACGAGATTATCGATACCAAGCTTGCCCGAGAAACTAAGGGCGGCACCATCTTGCAGCTATGTCTCTACGCGCAGCTCCTTGCTGCCATGCAGGGCGTCGAGCCGGAGTTCGTCTACGTCGTAGCGCCATGGTCTGACTTCCGTCCGCAGCAATTCCGTGTTGCCGATTATATGGCGTTCTTTCGCAAGGCGCAGTGCGCCGCTCAGAATGCGGTGGACGGCGGTATTGACACTGCCATCACTGTCTATCCTGATCCGAAGACCCATTGCGACGTATGTCGCTGGGAGCCGCAATGCGACGCGCGCAGGCGCGCCGATGACCATCTCTGTCTGGTGGCTAACGTATCCGCGCTACAGATGAACGAGCTGCGCACTAATGGCATCGCGACAGTCAAGGCTCTCTCTGCAATGCCTGTTCCCATGTCGTGGAAGCCGAAGCGGGGGTCTGTTGCCGGCTACGTTAAGGCACGGGAGCAGGCGCGTGTTCAGGTTGAAGCGCGTGAGACCGGTACTTTGCGCCACGAACCGCTCGATTTTATCCCTGCAACGGGCCTCTACCTTTTGCCTCCACCGTCTCCGGGCGATGTCTTCTTTGATATCGAAGGAGACCCGTTCATCGGCGAAGGCGGCTTTGAATATCTGTTCGGCTATTGCTACCGCGACGCGGTGGGTAGCGACCACTACGAAGCGCAGTGGGCATTCGACCGCGCGTCCGAAAAGACGATCTTTGAGACGTTTATGGACTTCGTCACTGCAAGGCGCGCCGACTTCCCGCAGATGCACGTCTATCACTACGCGCCCTACGAACCCGGCGCGTTGAAGCGCCTCATGGGGCGCTATGCCACGCGACAAACAGAGGTAGATGATCTTCTGCGCGGCAAGGTGATGATTGACCTTTATTCGGTCGTGCGTAATTCGATCAGGGCAAGCGTCGAGAGCTATTCGATCAAGAAGCTGGAGCCATTTTACGCCTTTACGCGCATGATGCCGCTCCAGCATGCAAACGTGGCGCTGGCGGCTATTCAGACGGGCCTGGAACTGGGCGACACGCGGTCGATCGATGAGTCGGCACGCCAGGCTGTGGCCGCATACAATCAGGACGACTGCAATTCTACAGCGGCCTTGCGGGATTGGCTCGAGCATTTGCGCGCGCAGGCGATTGCAGATGGTGCCGCGATTGATCGGCCAGAACCGGGCAGTGATGGTCCAAGCGACGATATCGCGGACCATGAAGCGCGCGTCAAAGAACTGATCGGCCGGCTGACGCACGACATCCCGATCGACCCCGTCGAACGTGCGCCGGAACAGCATGGACGCTTTATTCTGGCGCATTCGCTGGACTGGCATCGGCGGGAGGAAAAAGCGATCTGGTGGGAGTACTTTCGGTTGGCGGCGATGACGGCCGAGGAGCTGCTTGATGAAAAGGCGGGCCTCAGCAGCCTGGAATTCGTGATGACGGTAGAGCGAAGCAAACAGGGTATTCCCACAGATCGGTACAGGTTTGCCCCGCAGGATACCGATATTTGCGACGAAGCTGACCTATATGCCCTGGGAGGAGAGAAGTTCGGGTCCGTCGCCGCCATCTCACAGGACGACCTCACGATCGATATCAAGAAGTCTAAGAAGACGGCGGATATCCATCCGGACGCCGTCTTCGAGCACACGCATATTCCCACGAAGGAGCAACAGGAATCGCTTCTGCGCCTTGGCACCTACGTCGCCGAACACGGTATCGAAGGCGTCAGGGAATATCAGGCGGCGCGTGACCTTCTGCTTCGATTGCCGCCGCGGCTTGGGTTCGCGCCGCTGCACATCGAAAATGAATCCACCTTGGAGAATGCGCTTCGGATCACTCCTGCGCTTTCAGGCGGTGTCCTACCGATCCAGGGGCCACCCGGCACCGGGAAGTCCTTCACCGCTGCGCACATGATTTGTCGTCTGCTCAAAGACGGCAAGCGCGTCGGCGTCACCGCTAACAGTCACAAAGTCATTCGCAATCTGATCAACAAGGCGATCGAAGTGGCACTGGCCGCGGGACAGGCCGTCAAGGCCGGGCATCGATGCCCGGACAAAGGCTCTGAAACCGATCACGTACTTGTTTATTCTGATAATCCTAGGGCGATTGCGGCGATCAGCTCCGGCGAAATCGCTATCCTGGGCGGCACGTCATTCTTCTGGGCGCGCGAGGATGTGGCGAACAGCGTTGACGTTCTCTTCGTTGATGAAGCCGCGCAGATGTCGCTGGCCAATGTTCTCGCCGTTTCGCAAGCCGCTCCCCAGGTCGTTCTGTTGGGCGATCCCCAGCAGTTGGACCAGCCCATGCAGGGATCGCATCCGGACGGGACCGGCGTATCAGCGCTTCATCACATCCTCGCCGGTCGCCAGACGATTGCCCCTGATCAAGGCCTCTTTCTGGAGGAGACCTGGCGGATGCACCCGGCGATCACCGCCTTCCATTCAGAGCTGTTTTACGACAGCAAACTGCACGCGGTGCCTAAATGCGTGCAGCAGAATGTGACCTCAACCGGGGTATTTCTCGGAACCGGGCTGCGGTACGTGCCGGTTCCTCATATCGGCAACCAGTCCAGTTCGATTGAAGAGGCCGAATCGGTTGCTCGGATCGTGGCCGCTTTGCTGTCTTCAGGAACGCAGTGGACGGACAGGGACGGCAAAACCACAGTGCTGGAGCTTTCTGATATTATAATCATCGCGCCTTATAACGCGCAGGTTTTTGAAATTCAGCAACACATTCCCGGTGCACACGTCGGCACCGTCGACAAATTCCAGGGGCAAGAGGCCGCCATCGCGATTTATTCTCTAGCGACTTCATCTCACGCCGATGCGCCGCGCGGAATGGAATTTCTCTACAGCGCCAATCGCCTGAACGTTGCGATTTCTCGTGCGAAATGTCTCGCGATCATGGTCGCGTCTCCGGCTATCTTCGAGGCCGAATGCAAAACACCGCGCCAGATGCAACTGGCGAACGCGTTCTGTCGTTACCTTGAACTGGCACAGACGATCGCCCTCTAGTCGAGATAACGCGCTCACCTCCCGCTCCTCCCGCATAATCAAAGTTGATGCCGAAGCATAGACTGCGAGCGCCGATTTCTAGACATTTAGCCATTCGTCCGTGGTCCTGCCCACTACGGGGTGCGCGGCCTACTCGACACTCATCCTGGCAGAAACTGTCGCGCTCCGCGCTTCTGAATCATTGTGACGAGAAATGACCAAGCCCGCGAAGACTAGACCGTTCATCAGCCAGCTACGTTGCATCTACACCGGCAAAGTGCTCAAGCGTTGGATGCTGCCCTCGAGCCGAGCGTCGAGCATATCATCCCACTCGCATTGGGTGGGTCGAACCAGTCTACGACGCGCGACGTCTCGTCGGCGGCAAACAGCCGAGCCGGCGATGAAATCGACGACGCGGTTGCCAGCACCCTTCCGTTCTTGATGCTCCGCCACCTCTACAAGCTTCAGGGGAACCGCAAGGTTATACCCTCTCTGAAGATGAAGGGTGAATTCATCGATATCAAAGCGTCAGCCGAGATGAGCGTCAGCGCGGAGGGTGATATCGAGTTCACGTTCCAGAACGAAAAGAAGACATACGGAAAGATCATCTCGCTGGGCTCAACCGAGGACCGGGTGCGTTTCTTTCTTCGAGGGCGGCTTGAGCAAGCCAAACACCGGAAGCAGCATCTTTACACCCAATTCGCGAAATCACGGACGACGAGGATATCGAGATTGCTCTTCTTCTCGCCGACCGGAACGAGGGCCGCGACTTCAAGGCCAGCGTGACGGTCGACATTTCGGCATTTAACGAAGCTCGCGCGCGCCTCATGGTTAAAATTGCCCTCGGATTGGGCCACCGGGTCCTTGGTCCAGAACGGACGTTTGGGCCGGGTGGCATCATGCTAAGGAGCGACCTCTTCCCGGGGGAAAAGGATCTGAATTTTGGCTTGCTGAAGGGCACCATCGATGCCGAGGTTCCCGCGGTCGTCGCAGATATAGTCGGCCTTGCCGACAATCGACATGTCTTGGCCGTGCTTCCCAACGGCAAATCGACGTATGCCTTTATCTCTCTATTCGGTGGTCAGGCGGGTACTGCTGTGGTTGACCTTGGCTACGACTCCCGCCGCAAATTCAACCGCGCTGTTAACAAGAGCGAGCGTCTTGACTGCGCGTTCTCAATCCCGCTCGAGGTTGCGGGATCACGCCCCCTGGAGGTACGCTCGATCCACGAACTGGCCAATGCGGCAAGCCTCAATGGCATCTTGCCACAATCGCGAGCCGAAGCCGAACGGCTATTGCGGTGACATATGCGATGCCTCGTATTTTGGCCTAAAAGAGCCGCCGCGTGCGTTGTCTCCGCATCAGCTGCCAATCAAGCGCGCTCGGCATTCGGTGTCGGGCCTCCTGACGTTTGCGCAAAAGGTCTGCGACGAGCTGAAGAGTTTCAGTAAACGGCTCGTCGAATGCGACACCGTATCGATAAACCTCGATTAGATAGGATTTCGCGACAGGGGAAAGAAAGGCCGCCCCGCTTTGGCTATTCGGGTTCAGCCGCCAAAGCGTAGGCTCGACAAATCGGCAAAGATCGGAGGGTTCGCTGTCGCCAAAGTCAAAATAGACCGGGACGCGGCTCCCTTTCCAATCTCGCAGTAGCGCACTGTCATGCAACCGCGCAGGAATAACGAGCGGTTGCTGGTGGATGGCATGTTCGAAGGAGGCGAAGAATTGCGCCCGGTCCCGCTTGCGTCGTTGCCCATCCACGATCCAAATCATCTTTGAATAAAACTGCTCACGCGCCTGCCATTCCGCTTCCGGCAGGAAGGAGTGCTGGAATTCAAGGGCAATGCCGCCTTCCGTTTTGACATCAGCGATGTGTTTTTCGCCGTTCGGCGCCGCGTGGATTGTTTCCTGCCAACCTTTTGGAAATTGATCCTTCCAATCGCGGTGCCATTGCGTCTCCGGCTCCCACCATGTGTCGCAGGTGCGCGTGCCTTTGTGCGCCCAATGCCATATCCGGTACTGACCACATTTTGCAGTCGTCGCCCCGCCGCAAACGCGGCACGTGCCCGAGAGACCTGGTGCCGCTTCACGGCAATCGCCTTCAACGATGGCATATCTCATGAGCCGTCATTCCCTTGCCATGGTTGCTCATTGCCGTTGCACGGATGTTCGAGCCCGTGGCCGCATATCAGGCTTCTCCCTCGCTCAGGGTGATGCTGAGACCATGCTTCAGAGCCAGTTTCTCCATCATCGCCGTAAGCGATTGCGGAACCGGCATACTCAAATCACGGCCAAGCTTTGGGTCGCCCTCATGGCAGCGGAGGCCATCGGAGATTAGTTGGCCTACCGTCTTAGCGCTAGAAAAGTCCAACTTGCCTTCCGCGACATCGTCCGCGGGAACAACCGAGATGCTGGACGGTCCGTAAGCCCAAACATAGGAGGATGTCGTGCGTTTTTTCATGTCGCGCACTTGCGTAGCCAGGCCTTTCCGATCTTTCGAGTCATCCCACTTGGACTGAACAATCATTCCCTTGTTGACTTGATAGTCCGGGGCATCCACGACGAGCGAAATATAGACATCCGCGCCCGACTTTTTCTCCCAGCTTCCGCGACCCTTGTCCGGGAAATCTTGTGCGTGGACTTTGACGTGCATTCCATGAACCATCATGTCATGGAGCTCGCGTTCGATGAGAGCCGTAATCTTGCTCGTGAATTGGTGCTCTTGCGTCGGCGCAAGGTAGTGCCTTGCACAAGTCTGAGCAACGATGCCATCGACGATTTCGCCGATGAGGCGATAGGCGCGCTCCTGCCGCTCCTCGTCGTCTTCCCTTGTGGCCACCGTTCCCCCTACGACACTGGACGTCTACATTGCGGCGTCCGGTCTCGTCGAAAGCTGCGCAATACCAACTTCGCTAGCAAAAGCATCGACCCCCGCCTTCTTAGCGATAAAGTCATTCATGCATTTTGCAAGGGCGGCTCGCCGCGCTTGCAAGAAGGCTCTGTAATTTTCGAGCTTGAGAAGCTCCGGGTCGTTTGGCAGGAGTTGCGCATCAAGCGACTCCTGCCCTTGCTTTGCGACGATGCTTGGAAGGTAAGACGTTGGTTCCTTGTTACTCAAGCGACGATTGGTCTGGCCGGTTATGAAAGCCATGTTCGCAATCTCATTGATTTCGCCCGTCTCATATCGCCGATCTTTCAGAAGAGATTTTGGGAAGATGTGATGCCACTGAATGAAGTGAAGCTTGCCTTGGTGCGTCAGTGAAAGGCCGAGGCCGCTGAACCAATCCTTCGCGCCGGCATCCTTAAGCGCGAGATAGGCCAGCGAGAAGAGCGGACTGTTCACGCCGCGTCCGGCCAGGTCGTTAGGCTCAATATGAAGCCTCCCAAATTGACGCTTTACGGGATCAATCAGAGCCGCGATGTCGCCGCTGCGGAAGATGATGGCCAGATCTTCGTTCAAAAGCGTTTCGGTCGAGCCGCGCGAATAGCGGCCGCGGGCATTTGCCGTAAGTAGCCAGTAAAGCAATGCACGGCTCTCTTCTTTCGTGAGCTTGTTGTCTTTGACGCGGCTCACCGCGGCGAGGGCGATCACGAACATTGGAGAGGAAAGCAGGCTCTCATCTTCGATACCGGCATTGGTCCGCAGGAAATTAATGGCGAAGCGCAACCCCTCTTTCGCCTCCTCCCATCCCTCCTTCAGGCGCGCAACGGGCGTCGCGCCGACGACGCGGAAGAGGCCCTGCTTGGTGGCGAACACCACGATGGCCCGCACGAGGAGCCCAAGATCCAGCGTGAATCCATTATCCTCGCATTCGTCCTGAAACTCTTCCAGTTCTTGCAGGAGGTTTTGCCACCGCGATGTCATCTGCGCCAAGGCGAGGTCCGAAGATCGCAGCTTGGCGCCCAGAGAATTCACGCGGACGAATATCTCGGTCACTTCCTCGTAGCTCATTCCTCGCTCAAGGACATGAACCACGTAGGAGTAATTCTTGACCTGCCTTAGACGCGTCAGCCGATCGAGATACTTTTGATAGCGCGGGTCATCGAACCCCGTTATGCCCGCTTTTTGAAGAATGGCCGTGTCGCTGGATTTGAAGATCTCGCTTACCGGCACCCAGTTGGGCATTGCAAGAAGCGCGCGGCTTGCGACGACGAAGGTACGGCGGCTTAGCCGCTCGGCGAGGCCGTTATCGCCTTCGCCGCCATCCTCGCCCGTGTTGTCATCTCCGTTCCCGTCGTCTGCGACCTCGTCGTCCGCCGAAAGGAGTGACTCTTGGTCGCTCTCGACCTCCAATGCTTCGCTAGGCGGTCCGTCCGGATGCTCGAGATTGAACAGGATATCGATGGGTCTCTTGCGGTGCTTGACGGTAACAGGCTCGCCGTTGATGACCGCCGTGAGGGAGGTAAGCCGCTGCTGCCCATCGAGCAGTAGCTTGCGTCCCGCGAAGGCCGTCGTGTCCTGTGCAATCGCGAAGTCGCGCGTTGGAATTGGCTCGTCCGTTTCCCACATCAGAATGGAGCCGCTGGGGTAGCCTCGGTACAGCGAATCCAGCAGATCGCGAACGCGCGTTCCTTTCCAGACGTAATGGCGTTGGATCTCAGGAAGCCTGAGCTCGCCCCGTTTGTACATATCGACGAGCGCGCTGATCGGAACGTTTTGTTGCTGCATGAAGCCCCCCGGTTGGTAAGGAATCTACCGCAGGTTGACGCCTCACGCTAGGTGGTGGCGCCATACTGCGGAAGTCAAGAACGTATCGCTAGAGGTAATGCCTGAACGGAAGCGGTTTCGATGTTACATCCGGAATTGCCGTGAGGATTTCGCCTATATCGTCGGCGAAGCGCAGCGTCACGGGGAGCCCGTCGTTGAAGATGCACGTGTTGAAGTTGACCTTCGTAAGGGCGAGGATGTCCGCGATCACTTGCTCAAGTTTGGTGTCGCCGAACACGATCTTGACCTTGAGGGGCGTAGGCACTTCGCGTCCTGGGTAGGTCAGGAGATGCGGCACATAGCCCGCGGACCAGACGAATGCGTTGCGTTGATCGACTTTTAGGGCGACACCGCGCATTACCGCCTTGCGACCTTCGCGGAAGAGCTTGAGATCGTTCGGCCGGAGAATCTGGATGCCGGTGACGGAGGTGCCTTCCGGTGCACCGTTCCGGAAGCCTCTGATCTCGTCCCGGTTGAAGCGGGTGCGGCCGTGGATGAAGACCTCTCGCGGCGGCTGCCGGTTATGAAGATTCTTGTAGGCTTCGACGCAGCGGCGGACGATGTCTTCGCCCTTCTCTTCCGACAGGTGGTATTCGCCAAATTTGTCCGATGCCCATTGCCCGACTGCGCCCTTGAATACGATACCTTCGCCGGTATGAAGGAACATCTGCGCGCCGCAGCAAGCCTCCTTCGCCTCGAGCGGGTTGTTGGTGCGCTTGTAGACTAGGCCGATGTAGCAGACACCATCGCGGATGTCGGCAAGGGTCCACGGCTTCTCACCTGCCTTGTAGTAGACGCCGGTCGTGAGATTCCACGCGACCGTTGCGTCATCCTGCATCTTGCGGGAGCGCTCGCCCTTGCTGTTGAGGTATTCGTGCGGGGCAATTGTGGTCTGGCGCACGAGCTGGGTAATGGCCTCGCAGCCGAGCAGCTTGGCCTTGAGCTGGTTGTGGAAATGGTTTTCGAACAGGTGCTTCTCGGCGGCTACATTGGCTTCGTCGAAAAGGTCCGGCTCTTCCAACAGTGCGATGGCCTTGGAGTGCGACAAGGCAACTTCCGGCGCAACGCCTTCGGCTTTGCTGATAATCGAGCGCGGGCGGCACAGCTTCCACACCTCTTCCGGCACGACCACGAACCAGAGAGCAACCTTCGGATCTTCCTCTTCGACCCAGCGAATGATGGGCTTCGAGAACAGCTCCACCGTGTCGTAGACCCGCTGGTGTGGATCGGTCAGCTTGACCTTGGAATTCAGTTCGTCTGGATCGACCTCGATCTTGACGCGGGGCGCGTCGTCCCACGCGGTGCGGAATACCGTTTCGAAGCCGGGATACGTGATCGAACTGCCGACCTTGGGATCGGCTGGCACGGCTTGCTTGATTTTTGCCGCCCACGACTCGAACTGGCGGATGCCGTCCGGCGTGCCGATGACGCCGTAATGGATGCCGTGAAGCTTTTTGGGCGGCCCGAACATCATCAAGCCATCCTTCGGGTCTTCAAGCAACTGCTCGAAGCCGAAGCGAAGCCGCGGCTCCGCGAATGTAAGGAGGCGTCGCGCGGGCTGAGACTTACGCGGTTTCGTCATCGTCGTCCTCCGGCGAGGTATCCTCGATCAGTTCGATCTCCCGGGTTTCGTCGAGGCCATCGTCGGCATCTTCGAAATACGTCCATGGGCTGGTGAAGCTCATGGGCGCCATGGTGACAGCCAATACCTGGCCGCCGCCGACATTGATGCTCAAGCTCTTGCCGCCTTTGGCGAGTTCGGAAGTGAATGCAAAGAGCCGGTCGCGCCATTCCTTGTTCCACCACTGCTTGCAAACGCTACGTCTGGCCTTGTGCATCCGCTCGGGCTTGGACCATGGCTTGATGCCGTCGTCCGTGAAGATGACGTGGTGCCGGAGCACGAGGCGCGGGAACGGCAGAATTTGCGGCGAAGCCGAAAGGGCGTAGTGCCAGAAGCCGTCGGGGACCTTCTGGCCCTCCTTGGTGCGCTTGCTCTTGTTACCAACCACTTGCCTGAAGGCACGGCGGCCACGAAGGGCGCGGTAATACGCCCGGTTCTTTTCAAGCTGGCCGTTCTTGAAGAACCGCGCGGCAAGGCCGCTTGCGAGCTCGAAGGTACCAAGCTCGCGTGCAGTGAGGGCGCCTTCCCACGCCTGCCGTGCGAGGTCAGTCACCATGTTGGCTGCATCGAACGATGCGATGTCGAGGCCCTTGTCCCCGCTCTCGATGTAGGTCTCGGTATCGGCGGATGCGGCCGCCTTGAAGAGCGCGTCAGGACCAAAATGCTCCATGACCTCCGGCTCGGCGGCGAAGGTGATAAGATGCGTGCCATGGATGCGATGGGGATACGGGAAGCCCGCGGCGCGCTTTTCGAGGGACTCAGCAGAGCCCGCGAAGGGATGGAACCCGATTTTTTTGGGCAAGCGCAGCTTGAACCAGTTGGTATGGCAGACCTCGTCGCTGACGACGATCTGCCGTCGTCGGTCGAGCTGGCGGGCATACCATTCCGCGACGCAGGCAGGCCCTGCGAGCGGTGATTTCGGGATGCTCTCGCGCTCGAAGAGCTTCAAGACGGTTGCAAGGCCCTTTGACCAGTTCTCGTCAAAGCGCACGATGTTGAGATCAACGAGCGGCTTCTGCATCGCCGAGAAGGGAAACGCGTCGATCTTCAACGGTACAACGAAATCGCGAAGCTTGTGCTTCTCTTGCGCCTCGAAAGCGAGACGCAGTTCGCGCAAGCAGCCAGCTTTGCGGTTCGATTCCAGTTCGGAGACGAAGAGGAAGCGGATCGCATGCGCATCGATGGCCTCCTCGATGTCGGACCAGAAGCGCTCGCCGCCGAGGAGTTTAGTCGTGTCGCACCAGACCTCGTAACCTGCGATGGCGAGCTGGGTAGCGAGCCACGTCGCGAATGTGTTCTGCTGCGGGTTTGCGTGGCTGAGGAAAATGACTCTACGCGTGGGTGAAGGGGGCGCCGAAACCTCGGCGCCCCCTTCCAACACTTGATCTTCAACATCCCCACGCATCGCTGGCTCCTTAGTGCTTGCGGTCGCGGGGCGGGAACGGGTCGTGGCCGGGCGCCACGGTGTCCGAATCCCGCCAGCGGCCATCGCGGCCTTGAATGCGGACCTCGCCGCCGCCCAGGTTGTGGACGGTACGCTTAGCCGAGCGTTCGGCTTCACTTTGCTTGTGATGAACGCTCTCCGGCGTGGTCACGCCGCCTTTCTTAACGGCCCAATCGGAGCCATGCTTCACGACGAATCGGTCGTTCTTCGACATTGTAGTCTCCTTAAAAGAGTTGAATCCAAACGGTGGATGGGATAAGAAACTATACGCACCCTAAGCGGGTGTCAATATAGTTTCTATACGCATGCTTTAGGAGTGGAGATGAAGGCGGACGACAGCGGAATCCGGTGGGGTGTCGAGCAACGGCTCGAATTCATCGAGTTCCGGCTTTTCTGGGAGGGGAGCCTCAACCGGTCGGATATCACCCGATATTTCGGGGTGTCGGTGCCGCAGGCCTCGAATGATCTATCGCGCTATCAGGATCTTGCGCCGAACAACATCGAGTATGACCGCAGCGATAAACGCTATCTGGCGAGCAAGCGCTTCAAGCCAATATTCCTGAAACCCGATGCCGACCGTTACCTCAACCAGCTCCGATCGATCAGTGACGGTGTTCTGCCAGCGCAGCAAACGTGGCTGAGCAATACGCCGGAATTTGAATCGATGCCGCTTCCACGGCGCCGCGTCGATCCCGCATTCCTTCGAACCTTGCTGGCGACGATCCGTGAAAAGCGCTCAATTCAAATCCACTATCAATCCCTGACCCGTGCCGACGCGGTGTGGCGTTGGATAACCCCGCATGCTCTCGGTTCTGACGGATTCCGTTGGCACGTTCGCGCCTTTTGCCACGAAGAACGCATCTTCAAGGATTTTCTGCTTCCTCGCTTCCTCGACCTGAAGGGGCAAGCTGAGCCGGGCGCTCCTGCCGAGGCTGATCACATTTGGGCCGAGCATATTGATGTCGTTCTTGTCCCCCACCCCGATCTCACGAAGAGCCAGCGTCGAGTCGTGGCGCTCGACTTCGGCATGATTGGCGAGTCTATCAAGGTGCCTGTGCGGCTCGCGCTTCTCTATTATTTCCTAAAGCGCTTAAATCTGGACGGCGATGCTGAGCGTCGCCCGTCGAAGGAACAACACATCGTGCTTGGTAATAAGGCTGATGTCCGTGCGGGCTTGAAGCGCGCTCAAGAACAAATGCCGCTTGCGGCCTAACGAAAGAAAAACGGTATCACGATGACAGGTTTCGGCCCTCACAATCCTCACCCGCTCTCGCGTATGAAAACAGAGCTGGTATGGGAAGGGAAATACGACGAGTTCGGCAATCGCCGTGAAGTGAACGTCAGCCATCTTGCTCTGCCTTTGCAGAAGATCGAGACAATCGATGAGCCGCGCTCGCGCGCAGAGGAACAGGGTTCGCTTTTTGATGTCTCAAAAGCCCATCGAGATGACTTTAGAAACAGGCTTATCTGGGGTGATAACAAACTCATTGCGGGCTCCCTGCTCGAAGAATTTCGGGGCAAGGTATCCCTCATTTACATCGATCCGCCGTTTGATATCGGGGCGGACTTTTCTATGCGGATTCCGATAGGAGATGAGCGCGATCAGATTCAAAAGGACCAAAGCATTATCGAAATGATCGCTTACCGGGATATGTGGGGCAAGGGCGCTGCCTCCTATCTCAGTGTAATCTACGAGCGTCTCACAGTCATTAATCAGCTCTTGTCCGAGCAGGGTAGCATTTATGTTCATATTGGCCCCAACGTGAACCATCTCGTTCGTTCGATGATGGCTGACGTATTTGGACAGGACCGAGAGCAACGGGAAATCATTTGGAAGCGCGTCGCGTCGCGGAGCCATGGTCGCTACTATCCCGCGACGCATGACGCGATACTGTTCTTCTCGAAAGGGGATGCTCCGATCTGGAACCAGCAGTACGAGCCACTCAATGAAAAGTACGTCGCTGACAAGTACAGGTTTCAGGACCCAGATGGCCGGCGCTTTCGTAAGGACAACTGCTTAAACCAGAATCCGGATCGTCCGAACCTAACCTACGAGTGGAAAGGCCACCTCCGCACGTGGCGCTGGACCAAGGAAAAGATGCAAGATCTGCAGGATGCTGGTCGCCTGATATACACGAAGAACGGAGTTCCGGAGTACAAGAGGTATCTGGATGAATCGGAGGGTGTGGCGCTGCAGTCGGTATGGGCGGACATTCCCCCGGTGAATTCGCAGGCTTACGAAGACACTGGTTACGATACCCAGAAACCCGAGGCGCTACTTGAACGGATAATCAAGTCGTCTTCAAACGAGGGCGACATTGTTGCCGACTTCTTCTGTGGCTCCGGCACGACAGCGGCCGTCGCAGAGAAGCTGGGTAGGCGGTGGATTGCCAGCGATCTCGGTCGCTTTTCGATTCACACGACGAGAAAGCGATTGATCGGGATTCAACGCGATCTTCATGAGGCTGGTAAGCCATACCGTTCGTTCGATCTTTACAACCTGGGGCGCTACGAGCGGCAGTGGTGGCAGAAGGAGGCGCTAAACGGTGCAGACGATCAGCATCGCGCGATCGTTCTGAAATTCTTCAAGGCAGAACCGTTAGGGGCCGCGCCATCCCCTTTTCTCCACGGCCGCAAGGGAACGGCATTCGTGCATATCGATGGCATCGACAGCATTTTCACGCGACCCGAGGTCAAGGAAGTCGCCCAGGCAGTAGCGGCTGCAGGCGGGCGGGAGGTATATATCCTTGCGTGGGATTTCGAGATGGACATCCGGCAAGTGACCGCCGCGGTTGAAGCCGAAACGGGCGTCAAACTTCGATTGAGCCGTATTCCTCGCGAAATCATGGAAAAGAACCGCACCGAAGTGCCGCCGTTCTTCGAGGTGGCAGTACTGGAAGCGGCACCCGTCGTCCGCAAGGAAGGTAAAGAACGAAAGGTCGATATCAAGCTGGTGAACTTCCTGCCGTCACTTTCGGAGGTGCCGAGCAGGGAGTTGGAAGCCTTGCAAGAGAGGGCCGTCGAAAGCGGATTCGACTTTATCGACTTTTGGGCCATCGACTTCGACTGGAAGCCGAACCGTCCGTTCAATCATCATTGGCAGGACTTTCGTACGCGCAAGGACCGCACGCTCAAAACCGTGAGCGACGCGGGCCATGTCTATTCAAAGCCGGGAAAATATGTCGCTTGCATCAAGGTTGTTGACGTCTTCGGGTGCGATACAAGCATTACAGTTGAGGTAGAGGTATGAGTAACCCGAGTACGCCGGTTATAAACGCGGCTGCGCTGGAACCCCTTTTTGCACCCTGGGATGAGCCAAACCGCCACCGTGTGCGGGCGGCAAGCCCGGGCGCGCCCCCTGAGATAAAGACGTATCGGCGCCCGTCGCCGATCCGGCTGGTCAATCCCTTGCGTGCAGCCGTTAAAGAGTGGCGTGATCTGAATTACCCCGGCGCCAGCGAGACCACGCGCGAATTGCTGGCGCATTGGTTTGAGCGTCCCCATCGCGTCTCGTCAGGCACAGGCGACGATTTTGAGTTCCGCTATTACTTCTGTCAGCGGGAAGCGATCGAGACGTTCATCTATCTTTTGGAGATCAGGAGGCTCCGCAATCTCTCATCGCTGCTCTTTGAGTACGGCGGCCCGACCGGAGAGACCGAGGCTTTGGGCGTTCGGCCCGAGGATGACGAGTGGGCACGCTATGCGTTCAAGCTGGCTACCGGCGCGGGTAAGACAAAGTGTATGAGCCTTGCGATCGTGTGGAGTTATTTCCACGCCTTGCGCGAGACAGACTCCGAAATGGCGCGACATTTTGTCGTGATCGCGCCGAACCTCACGGTGTTTGAACGTCTTAAGCAGGACTTTCGTCCCGAGACCGGCGGGAAGGATATTTTTCTCGCTGACCCTCTCATTCCGTCGGAATGGCGCGGCGACTGGAGTTTCTCCGTTGTGTTGCAAGACGAGGCCGGCGGTGCAACCACGGGCGGCGTCCTTTACCTGACAAACGTGCATCGCCTGTTTGACAGCCGCTCCGGTGGCGGCGAGAGCGATGAGTACGATTGGGCGGGGCCAGCCGTCTCGAAGTCAAAGGCAATGGAGACCGCAGCCGAGTTGCGCGACCGGATCGCGGCCCACCGTTGCGTCATGGTGCTGAATGATGAAGCTCACCACGTATGGGACCCGGGCTCGGCCTGGAACCAGGCCATCCGCGCGCTTCACGATGGCATGAAGGAATTGGGCGGAGATGGTGTGATCTCGCAACTCGATTTCTCAGCTACGCCGAAAAACAACAACGGCCAGATCTTCCCCAATGTCGTGTGCGATACGCCCCTTGGTGAGGCGGTCGATGCGGGCATTGTTAAAACGCCGGTGCTCGGCCGCACGAAGGAAATGATCGAGCAGCCGCACGACGATGCAGCCTATCGCTTTGAGGCACACCTCCGGCTGGGCTACGAGCGCTGGCGCAAGAGCCAGGACGAATGGAAAAAGAGCGAAAAGAAGCCGCTTCTGTTCGTCATGTGCGAAAACACTGATGCAGCCAATCAGATTACGGCACGGCTCAACAACGACCCGATCTTCGCGGGGCTGAACCAGAAGACGATCAACCTTCACACCAATCTGAAGGGCAAGATCAAGACCATCAAACAGGAGGGCAAACGGATAGAGGTCTTCGTCGAAGACGAGAAGGCCATCTCCGATGACGATCTGAAGGCCATTCGCCGCATCAGCCGCGAGCTGGACAGCAACGAGAGCCCCTACAACTGCATCGTGTCGGTTCTGATGCTACGGGAAGGCTGGGACGTTCGCAACGTCACGACGATTGTTCCGCTTCGCCCATTCAGCTCATCCGCCAATATCCTGCCCGAACAGACGTTGGGGCGCGGCCTCCGCCGCATGACCCCACCTGGTCAGGCGAATGAGCTTGTGACGGTCATTGAGCACCCGGCGTTTGCAAGCCTTTATGAGCAGGAGCTTGAGCAGGAAGGTTTGCCGATTGACATCATCGACGCCGAGAAAGTGCCCGCCACGACGGTCACGATCTTTCCGGACGACGCCAAGGATTTCGAGAAACTTGATATCGCTTTGCCGATCCTCTCGGCGGGGCATGAGATCCAACCTCGACTGGAAGGCCTTGCGATTGAGCATGTGCGGGAGAAATTCCGCGAGTACAAGGTACTGCCGCTCGGCAGCAAGGGCGCAACCGAGGTCAAGTATGAGGGACGCCATTTGATCACCGATGAGGTGGTTGAGGAGATGCGGGTCAATCTCCCGCTTCTCCAGAACGGCCTTACGGCGATTTCCTTCTATGTCCGCGAGCTGGAGGCCGCCTGCAAGGTACAGAGCACACATTCCGTGCTTGCACCGCTGCTGCAAACCTTCCTTAGCGAGATTTTGTTCGGCGAGAAGGTGTCGCTTGTTGATTCGCGTCTTGTGGCCCGATTGTCGGACCCTGATGTTCGCGAGCACATCAGGGCCGTGTTTGTGCCGCTAATCCGCGCGCGAACGGTCAAGACGGAGAAGCGCCGACTCGCCGGAGAACCGGAGTCCCTTCGCAATTGGCGGCCCTATCAGGCGACATTCTCGGAGCAGCGTCCCGCGCTCAAGGCCGGTCACACGCTGTTCAACCTGGTGCCGTGCAACCGCTCGCTCGAAGTCGCGCTTTCGAAGTTTGCCGATGTGGCGCCGGATGTGGCAGCGTTTGCAAAGAACGCCGGACCGCAGGCGGTGCGCATCGATTACCTCACGATCGATCATCGGCTCGCCTTCTACACTCCAGACTTCTTCGTGCGCAGCGTCGATGGAACGCTGTATCTGGTTGAAACCAAGGGACGCCAAGACCGCGACGTGCCCAAGAAGGCTATGGCGGCGATTGAGTGGTGTAAGACAGCCTCGCGGACGAAGGTGAAGTGGGAATATGTCTTCATCCCGCAGAACGTGATGGAGGGCCTAACCGCCGACAAGTTCTCCGATCTCGTTCGGGCTTGCGCGCCTGCTCTCCAAAATCTCCTTAGCGAAACAAGTCCCGAGCCCGAGCTTCCGTTGTTCGGGGCCAAGGCGGATCACGACGCGGAGAATTTCTTCGGTGCCGCGACGTTGGCCAAGCTTGGCCCTCGCGCGATGAAGGCGGCGGAGGATGCGCTGGAGCTTTACCGGTACCTCGAAAAGAAGACGGATACGACGAGCCTTGCACCCGTCTTCAACACGCTGCTGGGATCGGTCGATGAGGCCGCGAAGGCATTCATCATCAAGCTGCTTCAACCGAAAGTGCCGATCAACCGCCTCGATCAACAGCGCTGGTTCGAGCCGGATCTGTCGGTGGTGCCGCACCGCGAAGTCCGGCATTTCCAAAATATGGCGGCTTCCCTTAAACGCGCGCTGGTCTACGGCTCGGTCCATTCAGCAATTGGACTAGTGCGATCGTGCCTCGATCACGCGGTTCAGGGTAAACCGGCATTGAAGGGTGTGTTTGCGGGCGTGAGGGAAGCTTTTGTTATTTCTGACGCAAAGGGTCATTTGAGCCGGATCACGGAACTGAACGATTTCCGAAACATGTACGTTGCTCATCACGAGAAGCCGCTCACGGACAGGCCGCTCGCTGAAAAGAACCTCAAAGCGTGGGTCACGACGCTTTCCCTGCTGCGCGTGTAGGTCGCAAGCGAGAGTCTTTGGAGATTAACCAGTGGCGCGCAAATCGAAAGTTTCACAGGCGATCTATCGGCATCACCTCAAGCTCAATCGTTTCCTCAACGACGCGTAGATTTTCACGACGTTGACACGCCCGATGCTAAAAGAGAAAGGTGACGCGCTAGTCGCAAGCAAGTCGAAACGGAAACGAGAGTACCCTGTCCCAAAGAAGGGGGACACAGTGATAAGCGAGCGTCGAGACGAAGACGTGGGTGCGCTTTTTCTTGCGCAGCACGGTCGGGGTATCTTCGACACTCACATCATATCCATCATCTCGCGGATCGAAGCCTTCATTCAGGATTGCATTTTCGAAGTCGTGAAACAGTATCCCGAAAAGCTCTCCGTCATCGGTGGAAAATCGGGTATCCCGCTCGATCTCTATCTCCAGCATGAGGATCGCGACGATCTGCTGGAAGCCTATATCGCCTTGCGATGCCAGGATCTGATGTTCGGTAAGCCATCGGAGTATCTGGCGAAGGCGGCGGAAGTGCTTTCGATCCAACTCAAGCCAGATCTTATCGCGAGCTACGTCGAAGCGAAGGCTTCACGCGACTTGCTGATCCACAATGGCGGCCTGATCAATCAGCTCTATCTCGACAAGGCCGGCCGTAAAGCGCGCGGGAAGATCAATGACGAACTCGATATCGACGAAGAGTATTTTGCAGAGGTGATCATGAATGCCAACATGTTGTCAGGCGGCATCCAAAGGGAAACCGAGAAGAAATACCGATGAAAACTTAGCTCACAGAGGCCGACGAGATCGATAGTTTGCTTTCCGCTCGCGGACACATAGACTCTGTGACCTTAGCTTGTTCGCGAGGATCAGATTGAGCGTTATCCAAACCCCTCGGACATTCGGGCGTAAGCCCTCCTTCAGTCCCGACCGTTACCGTAACCCCGACAATGATCCGCGCGGAGCGTACCTCGTCGCGCCCCTTACCTACCTTGGTGTGCGACCCAAACTCCACTACGCGTGGAGGGGACATGTTCCTCCGCCCGGTCGGCACTGGAGGTTCACGCTAGAAAGAGCTGAGGCGGCGGATCTGGATGGCCGCATCCATTGGCCAGCCAATGGCGGCACCCCTCGGCTCAAAAGATATTTGGCGGAGGAGGAGGAAAAGGAGGCGCCTTTGGATGAGGACGGCCTTCCGCGCACATTGGTTGAACGTGCACTGCGTTCCATGTTGCATGCCCTGGCGCAGGAGATCGTCCGAACACCAGACTACCTGGCGCAAGTCGAGTGGCGTGATCTCGAACGGCTACTCGGCGAGGTCTTGTCGGGATTGGGGTTTGGCGTATTAGTCACGCGGTCTGGACGCGATGGAGGCTTCGATCTTGAGCTAAGCTGCGATGAAGCTGGTCGGCGTGAAACTTATCTCGTGGAGATCAAGCACTGGGCTGCCCCATCAAGACCGGGACCCGGTGTACTGGAGCGGTTCTTCGAGGTGGTGCTGTCGAGGCGGGCCAACGGCGGCCTGTTTCTCTCGAGTTCGGGTTACAGCGCACCCGCGCTCGCAGGACGCACTGAAATTGCTCGCGAGTTAGTTCGGTTGGGAAACGCCAACAAAATCGTCGGACTCTGCCAATCCTATGTCAGTCGCGGACGCGGTGTCTGGACCCCGACGCGCAGTCTTCCCACGATTTTATTCGCGGACACCTACTAACGTTGCCTGGCACCAGGGCAACAGATCCGCTCACGCATCGACAGAGTCATCCATCGCCTCTGACTTCCGGGGACGATGAACCTAAATCATCTCGTTGAGCTCTACCGCCGAACGCATTTTCACCCAGAGGCACGGTTCCCGGCGGGTTTCGTTGAATCTTGGTAAGGCCAAGAAACCTCGCTACAGAAACTGCCTGCCCACGCCGGTCACTGCGTTGAACATGCCGAGGGGAGCCTTCCAGTCTTCATGCATGACCGGAAGTATCTCGGCTCGATAAACTCACCCGCCCATATTCCGAGATGGGTCTTCGAGGCCTCGTCCTGGGCGGCGCGATATTTTCCCTTCGAATAGTAGGCATAGTCAATCGCCAGGCCCCGTCGCACCAGCCAGTCGCCGATGTCGAGGCTTGCGCTCGAACAGACCGCAACAGTCCGGCCATATTGGTCTACATCACGCGCCACGCAGGTAACGGTCTTGCCCTCAACGTGTTCGGCAAGCGCATTCGCGGCGACCTGTCCACAGCGATACTCCCTCCTTTTTTCGTCGCGACACAACTGCTCCGCTTCCGGCGCATCGATCCCGAACAGGCGGACACGGTTGCCATGTATCTCGATCGTGTCCCCATCAATGACCGACGCACGGCCCGTCAGATCGCCGGCCGCACGCAGGGGAGCGAGCGCAACGAGTGAAGCAAGGATCAGGAGAGCAATTCGACTCATCCACCGATTAACGGGCAATTCTAGGATCGAAGCAAGCGCGCAGGCATCCGGCTTGGATGGAGCGGTGTCCCCAGGTAAGTTCCCGGATCATCTTTGCAGTTTTGGGTAGAACGGGTGACGCGCGATCTCGTTGCCGGAGGCATCAACCACCGATACCTCGGCATCGCCATAGTGAAAGTCATCCATGCTGATGTCAGTCGCAACTCGCACGCCGTAGTCATCCGCCTCACGCGGTGTCGCGAACAACGTACCTTCATCATCGATCGATACGTGTTCCCCGCGCTCGCCATGCCGGATGTGGAAAAAATAACGACTGGACATGACATCTCTCGTCTTTCAGAAGCCTCGCGGCTAGGGAATTCTGATACATCATCGAGTGCGGTCAGTCACGCGCGGCGCCCTAGCAAAATGACCTAGCTGTCCAGCCGCCCGAGATAGCGCGGCGCCGAGGCGCATCAGCGTCAGAAGCGTCCGCTGATCGCAGGGTGATCGCGTCAGATCATTCGACGGTGCGAACGGTTTCCAGGCTGGGGAATGGGTCTGCACCCGATCGGCAGCTTGCCTCACGCACGCGGGCAAACGCGGTCTTTCTCCCGTCAAAAGCACCGCCTAACCGCTCCGCTTAGGTAGGCGGGCAACGTCGACGCCTGCCTCTTCAAGACGTTTCCTTGCTGCCGACACGACGGCCGCGTCAAATCGATCGTCGTGCCGCAAGACGATGGCTTCTCCGGTGAGCTCCGGCATGTTCCGTTCGAGCAGCATGGTAAAACCATCCGTGCTTTTAGTAGCCTTGGCCCAATCCTGGAGCGTCTCGATTTCGCCGACTCGCGCCACCTTTTGTCTTGTGCGCGCAAGCCGTGTCGTCTTGCCTCGCTCCTGAGTTAGCACGTGCTCGAAGGCATGGATCGTGCGCCAGAAATCATGCTCCACGGTGCCTGGAGCCTCCTTCGGAAGAATCTCGATCAGGCGTCGAAACGCGGCTTCCTCGATGTCATTTTGTTTTTCCCTTCGGGCATTCGCGATCCAGGTGCGCAGCTTCGCGACGTCTTCGCTGGCGGCAATGAGAGCAATTAGCTTTGCGTGATCGGGCATCTGAATATCCTTGAAACATAGCAACAGAACGCACGTTAGCAGTTCCGTGACAATGCCAACAGGCGGCGCCTATTGAACTTAGTGTTTATTTTGGGTGCGTGCGGCACCCGCACCGGGAGGCTCTCGTGAACCGAGCCGCCAAGAGGCGTCTCGGCCATCCGGCTTCGAATCCCACTTGCGCAAATAAGGAGAGCGGCCAGCCGCTCGCATTCCTTTTTACCGTTGCTAAAGGGCTGCGCCCTTGGCGCGCGCAAGGCATCCAAACGTTCCGCGCCGCCTCCACACGTCTCCCGCAAGGCGGGGCCCTCGTGTGGACCCTCGCCGCTACGCGTTCGGAGCCTCCTTGCACTTGCCTACTGCCTGCTCGCCACGAGGGCAGGGTTGCAGCAGCAGCTGCAACCAGAAAGCAAGGAGGCAGGAATGAAATTACTCACCGAAGAAATCCGCAAAATCCTACTCACCAACGGACAGGCCAACGCCGGACGCGAAGAAACCATCGACTTCAAGCCCGCGATCAAACTGTTTTGCCCCTGGGGTCGCGCAACGTGGCTCCTCACCGAGCTTGATCCCGAAGACCCGGACATCGCTTTCGGCCTTTGCGACCTCGGCATGGAGTGCCCCGAACTCGGCAACGTGCGGATTAGCGAGCTTGAAGAATTGCGCGGCCCCGGTGGGCTCACCATCGAGCGCGATCTTTACTTCACCGCCGACAAGACCCTTTCGGAATACGCTGGCGAGGCCTACCGCCTGGGGCGCATCGACGCGTGAGGGGTGCAGTGTCTTGCGGACGCGCGGCGATTTCATGAGGCGGTTGAGCGGCATGAACCGCTCGGCGCCGCCATGGACGAAGTCGCCGCCCAGCCCAGCTTGAAGCGGAAAGGGAAGGGCCTGAAATCGGCGGCGACGGGGCACCGCCCCGTCGCCGTTCCTATTGTTGATACCGAAGGCGGCGCAGAAAGGTGCGACCCGTCACCAGCACCACATGAAGACGGAAGGTGCTGTGATCCTCGTCTGATAACCCCGGATGCGAGCCATCGGTGTGCAGCATCTTGAACAGACCGTTGATGTAGTTCTTGCCGTCGTCCGTCCACTCGTTGCGATCCTTGGCAAGAAAGCCAATCTTCGCCAGCAGCGCACGGCGGTTCTCGGAGGTTAATGCGTCCGTCTTGTCCGCTCCTTCGCAATACCGCGCGATGTCGTCGAACAAGCCTTCAAGGAAGGTGCGGAACTGCGCATTGGCCGCCGCCCAATCCCCACGCGCATGCGCCTCAATACCTTGGTCGAGATGGCCGCACGGCTCATCAAAGCCGAAATGCTTCAAGAGCTGATGCACCTCGTCATCGACTTCCGGAAGCCCAAGCTCTTCCGGCAGCGCCTTGCGTAGATGCGGCACTCTTTGGTCGTCGAACCCGACCACATACCCGTCGCGGGCCAACCCACGCGCTAAGGCGATTTCGTTCGGGTGAACGGGCGCCACGCGCATCGACTTGACCGCTTCACGAATCACCGCCTCCGCCAGGGACATTCGACCCTCCAGCGTATCGAGGAGATCATCACGCCGTTGCACGAGGATGCGGCCCAGCCTGTCGGCTTTTTTCGACACGCTGATCGACGTGTCAGACGGAATCTCTTCCTCGAGTCCGAGGCGCAGCACCAGGTGATTGAATGCAGCTTGCGACAGGCTCGTATCCAAAAACGCGACGGCGGCGATGAGGGTTGGACGCGTGAATGGCACGGAGTTCATCAGATCATGAAGCCTTCAGATGCCCGGCAAGCACATCAAGAGATGTCATGGCGGTGGCGAAGTCCGGTTTGTCGCCATAGACCATGTCGCGCTGGAAGATGGCGTAACCGTCGATAAACACTTTGTCTTTCGGGATGCCTTCGATGGCGCGGAGCGTCTCGGCCAGCGGGTCCTTTTGATAGGCCGGGAAACTTTTGCCACGCGTCGCGGCATCATCCATCATCACCTCGCGCGCGAGCGCGGCGACTTCCTTGGCGTCATAGGCCTCCCGCGTCATATGCAAATCATAGATGTGCCGCACTAAGGTCGGGTCGCGATCCTTGCGCAAACCAGCAAGCTCCGACCCTGCACGCCATGTGAGGCCCGTGAGCTTTTCCGCAGCCGTTTCCAGCACGGATGAGCACGGGATCGAGGCAACCTCAGGGGCAAGCCCGTTCGCCTCGGCGTAGAAAGACGCGATCGGCTTGTCGACCGCAGGCCGCCGCAGCGGCCAGAGCGAAAGTTCGATCTGCACGCCGCCGGGACCGAGCCCGCCGCCTTGCGCGAGCGCGTCATAGGGAAGCATGTATTTTGTGTATTCGCCGCCATACATCACGCGGCGGTGCTGTTCGTTAGCGGGATCGAATACGAAGCCCGCGCCGAGCAGCGCCTCGGTGACGCTCTTACGGAGCTTGCGAAGCGTGTTCGACGAGGGCTTGCTGTCGCTGACGATCTTGAGGTCGATGTCTTCCGACATCCGCTTTGTCAGCTTGTAGGCCCGGCTCAACGCTGTGCCGCCGCCGAACACAAGGCGGAGATCGCCCGTGTCAAGGGCAGCAATCGCCGCCAATGCCCGCGCCACGTGCCAGTCTTTCTCGACAAGCCCTGCGCTCGGCAAGCCAAAGTGATCCTGCACATCGACGAGTTCGTCGAGCGTTGGTTTACCGTTCAACGACCAACTCCGCGTTGCGATAGCGCAAATGCCGGGAGAAACGGCCTTTGACGCGCACGACCGGATTGACGGGGACTTGCGTCGAGCGGCCTTCATTGTAGGCGCGCTGCGCCTCAGTTGGCTCCCACTCCACGCCGAGTTTATCAAGCGCTTGCTGCGCGACACCCAAGAAACCTTCACGGCTGCTCAGGACGGCTTTGCCGCTCAAGCTGGATGGTCGCGCACGGCCATAGATGCCGTAGCCGAGCCGCACCAACCGGCCTTCATCGACCAGCGTACGCAGGGTGCGCAGCACCTGATCCTCCCCGCCGAGCTTCTTGAACTCGCGCGTGAGAAACACGTCCTCGCCTTCCTTCCGGGCAATCCGATGCTCGATCTTTTGACGCAGGGTCAGTTTGCGCGGCATATCGGGCCCTCCTTACAAAAACCGGACATCGATATAGGCAAAAACCCGACATAGAGCAATAAAAATCATAGCAAAATCAATAATATAATAAATATTAATGAGATAGCTCGTGTGACGACGGAAGTTGAGGAACCGGGCCCTTGACCTCCTCCTTCCAACACCTGTCGCACGGCTGCGATCCCGTCCGCTCTAGTAGAGCGGACTCTTGGGGCCTCGATTGACAATCACGTCGCTGGCCCAGCTGTATCTTCCTTGACGCCGCGGGCCACGATTCTGAGCGATCCGTCCGGAAGCGGGCGCTGGAGCTTCAGTGCCTCGTCCGCAGTGGCGGTCATCCAGGTCTCGATGTCGTCGGGCGTGGTCAGGATTACGGGCATCGCCTTCGGATGTATGGCGCCGACCTCGGCGTTCGGGTCCGTCGTGAGGAACGCGTAGAGGTCGTTGGTTGTCTCGCCTTCCTTGACCTTCCTGACGGATGTCCAGTTCGTCCAGATGCCGGCGAAGCAGGCGACGGGACGGGTCTCATCGAGTGCGAACCAGATATCGCCGCCCTCGGCCTTGTTGAACTCGCTGAACGAGTTGAACGGCACCACGCAGCGGTTTTCGGTCCCCAGCCATCGCGTCCAGTGCTTGCTCTTCACGTTGCGGATGTTCGTCGTGCCGCCGTCCGGCTCCATTCTGAGCAGTTCCTTGAAATCGACCGTCTTGCCCTTGGCCTGCAGCTTCTCAGCTCGCTTCTTCGTGGCGTCCATCAGCGCTTTTGACGACGACGGCATTCCCCACCGCGCCGTAGTGAGTTCGCGGCCCTCGGCTCCGTTCCGCACGATCGGTGCTTTGTAGTCGGGAAAAACTCCCGGCATCGGCGCCAGATTACCAACGTAGCGGTTCACGACACGAAACAGCGCGCTGATCGCGGCTTGGTTGGTCGTGATCGAATAAAGATTACACATCGGTCAGGATTGGGTTCGAGGGTGGCGCGGCTGCCACGTCAACTGTAGCAGAGTCGCGGATGGACGCCGGCCCGCCTTGGCGCATTTGCGGCAGCGCAGCCGCCTGGCGAGATCGTGCACGAAGGTCGTCGGCGGATGCTTCATTGCCGCGAGGTCCACGTCGCTCGGCGTCTTGCAGCGCGCGCACCTGATCTCCAGCCAGGGGAAGCCTCCGTTCACGGCTTGGTCGATCGTCGGCGACGGATCGATTGGCTCGCCATCACTCCACATCCGCTCGTTCCAGCTTTCGCAAAGCAGCCTGTCGGCTTGCTGGATCATCGCCTCGCCCTTGGCCCGCATCTCCGCCGATTGGGTAGCTAAGATGTTAGCCATCGCGCGTGCCTTGCCGAGCTCTTTTGCCAGAGCCTTGCGATCGCCGCCCGACAGCGGCGTAGGGTGATACTTCGGGGCCATCCGGGCATCCAGGCGCAAAGAGATCGGATCGGCAAATCCAGAGCGACTACGGCGTCTCGAACGCTGGCCAGCACCCGTCTTCTTCATGCCTGCCGGTGCGCTGCTGGCAGGTGTTGTCGAGCAACCGCTGCGCCACGTCCTTCCAGAGCGCGTTGGCGCCATACAAGCGGACGGCATCGGCGGTCTGGATTTCCACGGTCCGCTCGCAGCGGCGGCAGGAGACGCGCAGCAGGTGGCGCTGAATTTCGGAGAGACGTCGCTGCCGCATCTGGGCCTCGGTCGTGCCGGCGCGAGCGTCTTTGAGGACGGATTCCCAGTATTCGGCCGGAAGCTGCGAATCCGGAGCCGGCGTCGAAGGGCTCGGCCTACGGGCGGCTTCGGCAGCCAGCTTTTCCATTTGCTTCGGGGTCGGCATGCGCCAGCTCGCGGGTCGGTCGGCCATGCCCGAATTAGAACATAACAAGAACAAATGTCGAGTCCGTCCAAGGGCCTGGGTGAGAAAAATCGGCCATTTGGATGGGTCGCGGTGTCGGAACCAAGACCGTTGGATCGTCTTGAATCCGGCATCAGTAATGGAGTTCCCCCGCGATGGCCCCCCGCGCCAACTGGAAAGGCTTCCTTCGTCTGTCCCTCGTCACCTGTCCGGTCGCGCTTTATCCGGCCACGTCGGAATCCGAAAAAGTCTCGTTCAACCAGCTGAACCGAAAAACTGGCCATCGGATCAAGTACGCCAAGGTCGACGCCGACACCGGCGAGGAGGTTGACAACGAGGACATCGTCAAGGGCTACAAGGTTGATACCGATACCTTCATCGAGGTGACCAAGGAGGAGCTTGAGAACGTCGCGCTGGAATCGACGCGAACCATCGAGATCGACGAGTTCGTCGACCGCAGCGAGATCGATCCGCGATATCTCATTCGCCCCTACTACCTGCGTCCCGACGGTAAGGTCGGGCACGATGCCTTCGCCGTCATTCGGGAAACCATCCGCGAGATGAACAAGGTCGCAATCGGCCGGGTGGTGCTGACCAATCGCGAGCACACCATCGCGCTCGAGCCGCTCGATAAAGGGCTGATGGGCACGCTTCTGCGCTACCCCTATGAAGTCCGTTCCGCGGACGAGTATTTCGATGACATTCAGGATGTAAAAGTTACCAAGGATATGCTTGATCTCGCCAAGCACATCGTCAATCAAAAGGCGGGCCATTTCGAGCCGGACAAGTTCGAAGACCAGTACGAAACCGCGCTCATCGATCTCATTAATCAGAAGCGCGCCGGCAAACCTATCACAGCGAAAGCGCGTCCTCGAGGTGAGAACGTCGTGGACTTGATGGACGCGCTGCGCAAGAGCATCGGACGGGACGCGACGGGCGCGACAGAGGCGCCGAAGAAGACACCCAAGAAGCCGCGCAAGGCGGCGGCCGGGCAGAAGGAAATGCTGATGCCAATCACCGGCAAAAAAACGGCGAAGGAGGGCGCGGCCAAGAAGCCGGCTGCAAAGCCGCAGCGAAAGTCGGCCTAGCCTATCGTGAAGCACCGGTCACGCCAGACGGTCACTCCTTCGTCATCCGCGCAGGCTCTGGCGGATGGTAAATCCCATCTCGACGAGGGCGTGAGACTATCGCGCTGACCGGCGGAAAGGCGACAGCGGGCGAGGCCGAACCAACGGCGCATAGAGTCGTCGTCCTCGCGATTTGCAATGAGAGGGGACCTTTGCGCGCTGCAGGCCGCGCCACTGCGGAAGTTTATCAAGTTGCGTGATTCGCGCTGGGGAGAGTGTTTGGGCAGCGTAGTCTTCAGCCTAATCAGTTCGGTTTTGGGGGCTTCGGCCAGAAAGGCGATCTATTGGGGGCGAGACGCTGCTATAGGTGCAGTGCACCGTCCGCAAAGTTTAACATGCTTGATTCCCCAAGCCGGCGAAACCGCGCTAGGATTAGATTTTCCCTTAAGGGGGCAGCTTATGTTCGACACGGCAACCACCGCGCTTTTGCGCGCGGTTCTCGATGAAGTCTGTGAAAGCGTCTCGCACCGCGAGATCGGGGCACGTACCCACGTCGCGTCGAAAATCCTAGAGGCTGCGACGAGAGGCGAGATCTCTCCCGAAGGTCTCAAACAGGTTGGTCGCGACGCCCTCTCGCGTGCGCCGACGATGTGGCGCTAATCGCGGGGGCGGGCGTGAACTTCCAAGTCACCGTCCTGAAGATTTTAGTAGCCTATCCGGACGGCTTTGCCGTGATGGAGGACCTCAAGAGGGATATGGCGATCCTGGCGACGAGTGGTCGCGACTGGGCGGACCGAACCAGGCGCCTGGCGGCCAGAGTGCCCGACCTCGACATCTTCTCACAAGGACTGGTCGAACGGATAAGCGGAGGATGGAAGATCACGTCCAAAGGACGGGCGTTGCTCGAATTGATGGAAGCGCGGCCAACGGCCTTGGAAAGGGCCGAGGCGCCTCCAGTTGTGGAGACGAATGCGACCTCGTCGGCGCCTGTTCCTCCGCTGCGGCAGCCCGCCGATCGTGCCAAGCGGCGGCGCGAAAGACGTGAACGTCGGCGAGAGGCGCGCGAACGGGCAAGAGCCAACGCGCCTTGAGGTAGCGACGAAGCGAAGAAAAAGCCGCCAACCGCGCGCCGCGGCTTGATAGTCCCGGACTGTGCGGCCATGCCGGCCCCGATCTACTCGGGACGGCGACTTGTGCAGGGGGTCCTTCTACGGAGCCGGCAAGCGACAATATGCGAGGAAATGGAGGCCGAACCCGCTCGGGAGAGCTGGCCGGGTTCCTGTTGAAAGGGCGTTGCGCTGTCGGTGAGCCTGTATAGCTACTTCAGACAATCGCCATAAAGTTCACCGACATGCTCCCCCACAGTCAATCTTTACGAAGGCCGTAATGTCCCAGTACTCACTCGATGTATTGCGTCAGCGCTATGTCGTCGAGAAAAGGCCGCTCGAGGCCAGCGTCGAGCAGATCTTGCGGGCCGACACCCGCGCGGGAGCGCGTGCCATCCTGGCTTCGATCGATAAACGCCGCTTCGAAAATAGGTCCGAAGGCCAGCGCCTTCGCAAGATGCTCCGCTTGGAGACCTCTCTGTGGGAAACAGGCCATCATGCCGTGGCCGGCGTGGATGAGGCCGGAATGAGCCCTCTAGCCGGGCCGGTCTCCGCTGGCGCCGTGATCCTGAAACCGGGCACGCGGATAGTCGGAATCGACGACTCAAAAAAGCTCGACGCCGCGGCTCGCGAAGAACTCGCGAAGGAGATCAAGGAAAAGGCGGAGTGTTGGTTTGTGGCGTTCGTCGAGGTCGAGGAGATCGACGCGATCAACATCTATTGGGCGGGCATTCAGGCTATGCAGCGTGCGGTCCGCGGGCTAGGCTTGACGCCGCAGCACTTGCTGATCGATGCGAAGCGGTTGAAGGAAATCGATATTCCTCAGCAGGCCATCATCAAAGGCGACGCCAAGTCCGCCAGCATCGCCGCCGCGTCCATCCTCGCGAAAGTCGAGCGCGACAGGGTCATGCGGACGCTCGACGTGCGACACCCCGGCTATGGCTTCGCGGATCACAAGGGCTACCCGGTGCCGGCTCATTATGAAGCGCTCGCCAGACTCGGCGCATGCGCAGTTCACCGGCGGTCGTTCGGACCGGTACGTAAGGCCCTCGGGTTGCCGCCCTTGCCGCCATGGCCTTCGGCATCCGAGCGCGACGCCGGTTGACTGGCATCATTTCGCGACCAGTTCTTTTCGCGTACGACGTCCTTCGCGTTTTTGTCGGACCGCAGGCCGAGATAGACCGGCTGGCGCAGCTCGCCCTTGCTGGTCCACTCCGCGAACTTCACTTCTGCGACCAACGCAGGACGTACCCAGGTCGTTACCCGCTCGTCCTTCACCTTGGCGGGGAAGGGCGACTTGGCCGTCTTGAGCTTCAGGAGCTTGCCGTGAAGCTCTTCGAGAACCTGGTGGCTGAAGCCGGTGCCAACGTGGCCGATGTATCGCCATGCATCCCCTTCGCGTACCGCCAGCACGAGGGCGCCGAAGAAGGGCCGGGTTCGCCTCGGCGCCGTGAAGCCGGCGATCACGACCTCCTGCCGCTGCGCGGTCTTCACCTTCAGCCAGTCGGAAGTCCGACTTCCGGACGCGTACGGGCTGTCGGCGCGCTTGGCCATGATGCCTTCGAGATGTCTCCGCTCGGCTTCTGCGAAGAACTTCGTTCCCTTGCCTTTGCGGTGGTTGCTGAATGCGATCAGCTTGTGGCGCGGCAGGATGCCCTTTAGCCGCTGCTTGCGCTCGAGGAGCGGCAGCGCGCGCAGGTCCTCGCCATCCGCGAACATCAGGTCGAACGCGCAGTACAGGAGCTTCGCCTCATGGCGCAGCGCGTTTTGAAGCAACTGGAAATGCGAGACGCCGTCCTTTCCGATCGCGACGAGCTCCCCGTCGATCACGGCATCGCCCTTCACGCCCTCCAGTGCTTTGGCAACCTCGATATAGCTGCGGCTGATGATCTTGCCATTTCGGCTATAGAGCGCAACCTTGCCTCGCCGGATTTCCGCGATCATCCGGAAGCCGTCATACTTGTCCTCGAAAACCCAGCCGGGATCGTCGAACGGCGCGTCGGTGAGCGAAGCGAGCATCGGCTGCAGGCGCTTGGGCAGGGTCGACGTCCGGCTCATTCGAGGCCAATCCTTAAGAGCACGTTGCGAATGCATGGACGTCCTTCAAGGATTAGGGAACGCTTCGGGGCCGCGTCGTGTTCCGCAGGCTCCGTGGCATGCGACGTTGACGCTCGATTGAGGAGGGCGGATCAGACCGATGGCGAGAAAACTGAAAACCTTTCAGACTTCGCTGGGCTTCTTCGATCTGGCGATTGCCGCTCCCTCCATGAAAGCGGCCCTCGAAGCCTGGGGCGCCAACAGCAATCTCTTCCACCAGGGCGCGGCGAAGGAGAGCGACGATCCAGAGGTCATCGCTGCAGCCATGAAGAAGCCTGGCGTCGTTCTCAGGCGCCCGGTCGGATCCGGCGGATCCTTCAGCGAGCAAGCCGAACTGCCCTCCGATCTCGGCGGGGACCGAAGACCGACGAAAGCCGCGCGCAAATCGAAGAGCGCAAAGAAGCCTTCCTCGCGTCCGGTCGACAAGGCGGCGGAGCGGAAGGCCGCGCTTTGCCTACGAACGAGAGGAAAGGCGCCGGGAGAGTGAACGGGCGAGGGAAGAGGCCGCCAGGCAGAAAGAGCGTAAGCGCCGTCATCAGGCGGTCGACAAGGCGCAGGCCGCGCTGGACAAGGCGGAGCAGGAGCACGCGAAGCGGGCCGCCGCCATCCAGGCCGAGGTTGAGGCTCTCGCGAAGAGATCGCAAGCCGAAGACGATCGCTGGAATAAGGAGAGGGAGCGATTGGAATCTGCGCTGCAGAGTGCGCGGAGTTAGTTTCTTGGCAGTTCTTGCTCGGCGGCACCGAGGGAAGGCAAAGGGTTGCCGTCAAGCGATCATCGTTCGGGGTCTGGTGCGCGCGCTGCGGCTCGGTTCACCGTGGTGCGGTCGCCTCGGTCCTCGGGAGCGAGCTCCATGACCGCTTGATGCAGCTCGGCCGGAATCGTCAGCGGACTTTCGGGGGGCTTGTCTCGCCCACTGCCAGAAGCGATCGAGCGCATCCATCACAGGTCCTCCCGCAGGCCCCGGAAGAAGGGGTGGCGAACCTTTCCCTCGGCCGACTTCGCGCGATACTCGATCTCGGCCAGAAGCTTGGGTTCGACCCAGATGCCCTTGTGACCGATGCGCTTGGTATAAGGCTGGGTCTTTCGGATGAGGGGTTTAAGCCGTTTCTGCAGATCGGCGGCCGAGACCTTGTCGAAGCCGTGGTCGACTTTGCCGGCGTAGACCAGATCGTCGCCCTTGCGCCGGCCGACGTAGATGCCGTCCCACTTCGTCCCATCGAGTGCGAAGCCCGCAATGGTCAACGTCTCACGCTGTACGCAGGTCTTTTTGACCGAATCATTCGTGCGTCACGTTGGATAGGCGCTGCCCCGGACCTTCGAGACGACACCTTCGAGGCCGAGCTTGCAGGCGTGCGCGAACATCTCGCGGCCGTCTATCTCGAAGCTTTCGCTGAACTGGATGTCGGTGCCGCTTAGAATCTTCTTGAGTTCGGCTTTGCGCTGAATGAGCGGTAGCTTCCTTATATCCCGGCCGTTCAGATAGGGCAGATCGAACGCGACGAGCACGATGCTCTTCGACTTGCCCTTGAGCTCGTTCTGCAAAACCGAGAAGTCGGTCGTGCCGTCGGCGGCAGGTACCACGATCTCGCCGTCCACCACCGCCGAGTTCGCCTTGATCCGCCAGGCATCATGAGCGACCTTCTTGAAGCGATGCGTCCAATCGTGGCCGCGCCGGGTGAAGATCTTCGCCGTCTCGTTGGCCAGATGGACCTGAACACGGTAGCCGTCGAACTTGATTTCGTGAATCCAGCGCTCTCCGGATGGCACCTTCTCGATCGAGGTGGCCAGGGCCGGTTCGATAAAGCCGGGGAAGGGCGCCTTGACGCGGATAGCCGCCGGCATTTTACGCTGAAACGCCACTGAAGAACTCCACGCTACAGGCGATTCAAATTGGCACAGTTCGAATCGTTCCGGAACGGCGAATCCTTGTTGCGTTGCCTCGACACCACAAACAGGAGGTATCCATGGCGGCAGCGAAGAAATCGAAGACGGCGCGCGGGCAAAAACAGGACCGGGCACGGGTGGCCGGGGGGCAGGACTACGAAGTACAGTACGAGGCGAAGAAGACCGGAAGGTCGGCGCCGGCGGTGAAAAAGGCTGTCAAAAAGGTCGGCAACGCGCGCAAGCGTGTGGAGAAACGGCTAGGCCGCTGAGTAGGAGACGGGCTGGCGTCGATGTTTAGCGCCGGTCCTCCTCGTCAGGGGCGCATTCGGGGCAGGTATCACCAATTGAGTCCAGCACGTCGCGAACCGCGGCCTCAGCTGCATCGCGGGATACGTCTGCTGGCGGATCCTGACGCGCGATGTCGAAGGCGCGCGCTCGCGCATGCGGATCGGCGCGGTCCTGCATCCAGCCGTGCTCCTCGCACTCGCGGATGGCGCCGGCTTCGTTCAGCACGTTGATGGCCCAACCGTGCAGGGTACGGATCGCCGGCCGTCTCTGCTTGGTCATCAGCATTGAAAGGTTCTCCCGCGCTGAGACGAATCGTTTAGTCCCGCAGACGTTCCCTATCGCTAACACACGACGGGGTTCGGGATCGTGGGATCTCGTGGTTTCGAAGGCGGAATATTCAGCTTGGCGAGGTGCTAGGGTGGGCAAGAACGAACTGAAGAAACTGTTTTTCCGATACTTCAGACGTCCAAACTCAGGTGGTTGCTCCTTGTCCGTTTAGCGCGTGCGGCTGCCGCCGCACCGGGCTCTCGTGAACCGAGCCGCGCAGCGTCTCGGCCTTGCGGCTTCGATCCCTCGCGCACGACCAGATCAAGCCCTCGCGGGGCAGAAACGAAAAACCGGACCTTTATGCAGCAGCCACCTGCACAAAGGTCCGGCGTTATCTCAGCTTGCCGCGATACCAAATGGCTGCAAAGGACGCTTGATATCCTTTGGGAGGTCTCGCTTTTTATCCGGGTTGCGACCCGGAGGCGACAATATATCAGCAGCCGATATGACTACTTCTTTTTCTTTGAAGTCTTCTTTGCCACCTTCTTGGTAGCTGCCTTCGCGGTCTTCTTTGCCTTCTTCGCTTTCTTGGCCATGTCGTCCTCTGTAAGAATTGGCTCTCAGTGAACATGCCCACGCCGTGCATAGACATGCGCACGAGTGAGACGATATCACAAAAGCAAAAATGATACCAAGGCGACGTGAATCCGCATTGAGTCGCTCGCCGGAGGCACTCGCCCTCGGGCCCGCCGTCATTGCATTCCGGCGTCGCTATCACTGCCCTTCGGGTCGGGTGCCTTCTTAACCGGTCTCGCGACTGCACTCGGTCCCGGGTCCCGCCGCTACGCGTCGGCGCTATGCTGACCCTCCTGCGGGTGCCTCTTAGCCGGGTCTCGCGACCCTTGGTGGTCTCCGCTTCGCTGCGCCCACAGGCTCTCTTCCATAATTGTGAGACTCTGTGAAAATGTCGGGCGGTTCTCGTATCATTGCCTGCATCACGTTCGCTCAGGTTTTGGCGTGTGCGGCCAGGGCCGCACCGGGCTCTCGTGGAACCGAGCCGCGCAGCGTCTCGGCCTTGCGGCTTCGATCACTCGCGCTAGAGCTTTGGTGCTCCTCGCCGGGGGCACTCGGGAAAGGAGCTCGCCTGCGGCGATCGCTATCACTGCCCCGTTCGCGGGTGCCGCTATTGAACCGGTCTCGTCGCTGCACTCGGACCCGCGTGCCCCTTCGGGTCGCTATGCTCACGCTCTCCGGGTGCCATTTT
>Ga0214542_1001524_pt1 | contig 47507 bp, 27 predicted proteins | sample CNSS1metaG_FD_160096 | JGI IMG/M metagenome (GOLD analysis project Ga0214542, IMG submission 160096) | Root nodule microbial communities from cowpea collected in UCLA plant growth center, Los Angeles, California, USA - CNSS1 | ecosystem: Host-associated > Plants > Roots > Nodule | place: USA... | reverse complement strand
GGTTTGAGTAATATTGTGGGTTGGCATTAGCATATTAATGAAGAGGATGTTAAATTGTAGTTGCATGAGAGCATAGTTGGTGAATTCTAACCCCGGCAATATCAAGTCATATCATTTCTAATCTTTTTCATTCACTAAGTGCCTTTAACTTCCAAAATTCAATTTTAATTATTTATGCAAAGTTTAACTTCATATGTTGAAACTCAAAATATGGATTTATTCATTAGTTTAAATTAGTCACTAATTACGCAATTAATTAGTATACACGAGTCTCTTGGGAAACGATATCCCGGTCTTACCGGTTACTAATTGCGCGACTTGGTACACTTGCCAAAGTCTTAACAAGCATGTCCATAAACCTTAAATCACTAGAACTTTCCCCTTTCGGTGGACAACATTAGGCTGACTAAGCCCACTATTCTTCCCCGTAAAGATTTACAATTTTGATGAAGATTACTTTAAAAACAAGTTAAATTATGATATTTTTTTATTCAAAATTATTATTCTTAAAAAAATAAGTAATCAAAAAAAAAATCGAGTGAAGTCGAGACTATGTTGATTCAGACTCGTGTCAGGTTAAGTTGGTTGATCCCACATCGGACCAAGTCATAATAAATAAAGTTTGACCTAGATCAAACTAAGTTGAATCTAGCCAACAACATACTTAGTTAATCAAAATTTCAAATCACATTGAGTCAAAAGCATAAGTCAAGTTGGATTAAATTTGTTGAAAGTCTCACGTCAACTAAAGATAAGGTTAATTTATAATATATATAAGTGAATGCATACCTCACCTTATAAGTCAATTTTGTAAGGTAAGTTAGACTTAAATTTTACTTATTAACATGGTCACAAAGTCAAGTTAGAGTATATCCAAACAAAATTATTTTTTGTTGGGTCTATTATTTCACCTACCATTAATGTATAGTCTCACGCTTGATATGTATATACCTTAGTGTTAGAGGGTGTGTCGAAAGTCTCACATTGATTAGAGATAAAATCAATTTACAATATATAAGTGAGTGTAAAATCTTACTTTACAAGTCAATTTTGTAATATTGAATTGAGCTTAAAGCTCATGCTAAGCATAAGTTAGGATAAGTCAACCCAAATCCTTGTTATTTTAAGTTGGGTCAGCCTATAGTAGGTAAAGAGTTACACCTAAGTAAGGCCAAGTTGGATAAGACTAACTCAAACTAAATCAGATTGGGTCTAGGTCGAGTTAAGACCAAGTAAAGGAAGGTCAAGTAGGGCTGGAACCAAGTCATCAAATGTTAAGTTAAGTTGAGTTGAATTCAAGTCAAGATATATTAAGTTAAACCCACACAATTTGGGTTGGATTGGAGTCTAAATTAAGCTTGACCTAAGTTAGGTTGAGCCTAAATTAATATTGTGGGTCAAACTTAGTTGAGTGAAGTCAAACTCAAATTAAATTAGATTATTTTTAGATAAATTGAATATGACTAGATGAAAGTTGTAATGAGTGATTGAGTTTATCAATATTGAACTTGTATTAAAATGAATGGTCATGTCAAGCCAATTTCAAACTATATTTAAATATAATTAAAAAAATAATATAAATTTAATCTAATTGATAGGCCAAATTTAATTTAAATTTAAACTAATTTAAATTAAATTCAATTAATTTAAACTAATTTTAATTCAATAAGATGGATTTAAATTTTATAGATTATGAAACATTCAATTTATGATACCACTACTAGCAAAAATCATTTTACTGAATTGTTTTAACATATTTAGAGTTCATTTAGGTCTACAATAATTTTGTATAAACAGAATGTGCTGATATCACTTACCACACGTCGATGAAAATCCAAGGTGGGACCCACCAGCCGAAGAGAATACGATGCTCAATAATACATACACATAACACATAACACATGCCCCCATCCCATTCATTAAATGCATAAACAAACCGATAAACTCCATTCATTTTCATCCATGCATACGTGGCCACTTTTTACCTGTATTACCTGTCGGCACTCACATCCACCGCACGATCAAACCACGCCTGCGATCAACGGTCCAAACTCTCCTACATCCTCGCCCACTGCCTCACGCGGATTCCACGCTTTCCCGTTCAAGCTGGAGTAACGGCAAAATTAGTCAACGTTGAATGAAAAAACATGTAAATCAATATTTTTGAATTTATTGAATTATTTAAATTGATTTAACTTAGGACAACACAAATTTGTTAAATTTCAAGTAATGAATATGTGACTAAATTTTTGTAAAAGAACTTAAATACAGTTATATTTCATAAAATATAGTTGTATATATATATATAAAAAGAAAAAGAAACTAGCTTAACAATAAAAACTATTGTCAAAGATATTTAATTAGGTAATATCATAAGCTAATACAGTCTAAGTTTCACTTAGTAATTTAATTGTGTACTATCATAGACTAATTTGATCGATGATGTTACATGAATCTTGTGTTGCTTTAAATTGAAAGGTACTTGGAGTTGAAGAGGCACACCTGGTTTATCGGAACGTTGCTACATACAAACGTTGTTGTTGTTTCCAGATAAACACACGTGACTATCTACCGTTCCATCTCTCAGAACTTCGACAGAACCAAACTCCCAACCTATGGCAGAACTCCAAACCAAGGCTGAACCAGCTTCGGTCCCGGCTCCGGCTGCGGTGGAACCTCAGCCTCCGCCGGCTGAGACGCCGTCACTTGACGCTGCTGACAAGAAAGCGGTGGTGGCAGCGGCGCCTGCTCCGGCAGCGGAAACCAAAGCTCTTGCTGTTGTGGAGAAGGAGAGTGAGAGTGAGTTTTTGTTTTTTCGTTGATCAAAGTTTCATACTTTTGCTTGCTCTGAATCATGGGTTGTAGTCAAAATCCAACTTTTACAACTACACGATGAGAAAGAGATGGAAAGTTGAAGGAACGTGAATAGTTTTTTTAATCGTATGACATGATCTGTTAGATGGTTTAATCAGTGTTGTTGCTTGAGTTTCTCTTTTTGGTTATATGCATATAGTTTTTCTTTTTCATCAATAAGTTTTTGGAATTGATTTGCACTGTTGGCTCAGTTTCTATTCATTCATGCTCAAGTTTCTCTGCCCTACTGCTTTGTACTTCGTTTTGGTGCTGATCTTCCATGGGAATGATTGTCGGTTGTCATGAAATCTGAAGCTTTTTGTGACTGACTTTGTCTGGTTTTGGTCAGTACTACTACTGTACAGTTGAATGTGGTGTTTGTGATTGTTCTTGATTTTTTCTTGGTTTATGAGAAAACGTTGGTAAATGGGAAATGAAAGGAAATAGAATTAAAGAGATATGGCTCTTGGTTTGTACTAATTCTTATCTGTGTTATGTTTTTGTGATGTTGTGATCTTGTTTTCTCTTTAATTAAGTATTTATTGTATGGGATTAATTTGGTTTTCAGCTTTCATTGTTTCCTTTGAGAGAATTTAAGTGTGTGTATAGGAAAAATTCAGGAAAAAGTTTTCATTTTGTATGTAAACTACAAGAATAATTTTCCTCACTTATTTGATTACTCTGTTCATGGCTCTCCCTATCAGTTATCTTCTAGGGTTGCCTTTCAATGATTATATGATATGAGTATGCTTCTTCTTTTTTTTCATGTATCTTCTTTTTCGGGTAACCTCACTTTCCTTTTTGCTTTCAAAGTTGGCTCCACCCATTTTTTATGCTTAGTTTAGAAGCATAATTGTTTATCTACTTAGCTGTACTAGTTTCTGCATCAAGCTAACTGAACTGTTTTTATAGCATATTCTCTTCTCTTCTAATAATTTATACATTCCTAACAAGGATCCATTGTTACACTAAAGCAATTCTCTTTCAACAAAAAGAATGTTAATAATTTCTTGTTCTATACCTTAATGCTCAATATTTCCCCTTCCCCAGCAAATAATTCCTCCAAGTGATCATAAAACATTGTCTCCAATGTTGTGAGGAGAAAGGTCTTTTTCCACTTTGGCTAATGATGCTTTTGATTAACAGGAAAAGTTATTCCAAATTTGTTTCTTTTTTCCAGCTGTCTTTCTTTAATTTAAAGGAAATAATGAGAAAATGTTCATCTTAGTTAGAATCTGATAATAAAGTCCAACCTGCAATCTTTAACATTGATGCAATTTTACCTTTGATATCATTGCCTTTTTTTACCATTTTTCTTTTGATCCACAGAGACCCCACCAGAACCTGTAAAAAAGAAGGCTTCAGGTGGATCCCTTGATAGAGGTTAGTGTTAAACTTGTCTCATACTTCAGTTTACATTCTCTTGTTTATTTTTTATTTTTTTATCTTGATTATATAGTAATTTATAATATATGGTGCTTTTTGTTTTATAACTGCTTGAATTAGTCAATTTGAGATGAACCATCTAGTTTCTACACTCATTGCAAATTGACATGAATTGATTTCTAGATGAAACTTTGCTATTTATTTATGTAAGATGAGTGTGTGCTGATACCAACTTATGTTAAGAAATCTCTTTCCAAATATGCTTCCTAGAGATGATTGTTGACTGATTAATTTTTCTGGATAGCATGATGAATCTTCATTAACAAATGACTGATGCAATTCTATGATGAACAGATATTGCTCTTGCAGAAATAGAGAAAGAAAAAAGGTTGTCTAATGTGAAGGCATGGGAAGAAAGTGAAAAATCCAAAGCAGAGAATAAGTGAGCCTTTATTTTAATTTCATTTTTGCACTTTACCATTACCAGCATAAAAGTAAAACCACGTAACATTGCAAAAAGAAAAGAAAAATTGAGAACCTATCAATATGTCATAGGAGGAATATTTCTACAAATTTAAAGTGTTCATTTGAGGATCTTTTTTATGGCTTGTGTTCTTATGTTTAGTTTTTTCTGAACTAATAGAAGTTTTTGTGATATGTTAACAGAGCCCAAAAGCAGCTCTCTGCTGTTGCTGCTTGGGAAAACAGCAAGAAAGCAGCTCTTGAAGCTCAGCTGAGAAAAATTGAGGTAATACTTGTTCAGCTATTGGTTAAAACAATGACTTTGATTTTTCTACCATTCATGATATCATGATGCATAATACATTGTTTTTTGTTGAGTAAAACCATATACGAGATTATGACACTACTTTTAACCTTTTTAACCTAGAACTTTAAGTATCAGTTCTTTGGTATTTTTTCTTATATATTTTTCAGTTTTCTGAATTTTACTTTATTTAATGTGAGACTCGGACTTATTCAGACCGTAATTGTTGACAAAAGAACCATATATAAGATTTTTATCCAACAAATTCTCTTTTGTTCACCCTTGTCACATTCTAACTAGACATGTGGAACCTTTATCCAGTTGTACTCTTGCTTTTGTAAAAATGGTATCAAATACCTATGGCGTCCCTGATTGAATCCTTCTACATAAAGAATCATGCTTTTCTTAATGAAATGAGCTACTACAGTCTGGAATGTACAAAAGTTAATACTTTTTTTATTATAGATAGAATTTGGCCATATCCATGTCATAGGTGTCTCTTTCAATCATAAGAATACAAAGTGTCTCAAAAACCTCCAAATTTGACAGCACAAGTTAAACATGGCTTCTCCTCGGAGGGACCCCCATGTTTCCTTCCATTCAAATGATCAATCTGAAAAGGAGTAACATTTTTCAACACAATTTTTTTACGAGTTTAATTTTAAGACAAGTTAATTAATTAAAATTTACTCTAAAATCATTCCAAAAGTCAATAATTTAACTATATCTGATAAATTCTGATGGGGTAGCCTAAAATTTTTTATGGTGATAAATTCTAAGAATTATAATTCTTATAATTGACTAAAATTGGTTTGATTGGTCAAAAATATTTCAGAGAACTTTCTAAGAATAAGAATAAGATAATATTTCTTTTTACAAAGTAAAAATTTTATTTTAATCTAAGAAATGCAGATTCTCATTTTTATGCATAAAAGTGATATTGTAAGAAACATGGCTAATAACCAAACTATTAGGAAAAATAAAAACATTATTTTCCGAAAGTTTTTTTTTTCTTTTTAAATCTTAATCGAACATGGTAAATGAAGCAGGTTGACATAAACATAGAAACACTTAAGAGTATTACCACATTAAACTTTCTAACACTCTTATTATGTCTACGCAGGAACAATTAGAGAAAAAGAAAGCAGAATATGCTGAAAAAATGAAAAACAAGATAGCCTTAGTTCACAAGCAAGCAGAGGAAAAGAGAGCAATGGTTGAAGCCAAACGTGGGGAAGAAATTCTGAATGCTGAGGAAACAGCTGCAAAATACCGTGCAACTGGAACCACTCCAAAGAAGGCCTTTGGATGCTTTTAATTTTCATTTTTTTTTTTGTGTTTTTTTGGGTCAAATCATGTCCTAGCAATTATTAAATTTTGTCTATAATTTTTCTTGTTTGCTTTCATATGTCGTTTGTGTGTGTAAGAAATTGAAAAGGGTAACAATATCAAAGTTTGTGCAACAGATCCTTTTAAAATGAAGTGTTACATGCTCTTTATTCATTTGTTCCATTAAATCTTTGGATACTATAAACTTTACACCATCAAGTTGTAAACCACCAACGAATCAACAATGTAATCAACAATGTTAACAAAAACAAAGTATTTGATAAATTTATAGAAACCATGTTGAGCACAGAACTAGCTTACACAGCATATCCATTAAACTCTAATCACATGTCTGCAATGTGACTAACTACTAGTTCATCTTCTGATATACCAAGTCTACAAAATAGCGAATAAAGAACTACATGTCAGAATATTAACATGAAACATGCACTTAAGGGTTGGTGTCTCATTCTAAGAAGCTCATGTCATTGTTTATAGGGAAGTCTAACAAGAGCTGCAATGAAGTGTCACACGAGTCTTCTTCTAGTTCACTGGAGCTTGATGAATCAGAGGCAATTTTCTTGCTACCACCCCACACCAAATCCTCTTTCACAATACTTCTAGGGTTGGAAGCCAAATCTGTGGTGGTGGTAGCAGACAAGGACCCTAGAGAAATGGGACTGTGGCAGCTACCTTTGTTGTCTGATTTGTGCACACCACGAAAAGATTGTCCAACTTCAGAGTTCCACATTCTGAGGAAGTAATCAGAGTCAGTTTTGTTGGAGGTGGTGAACAAATAGGGCTCCCTAGAGAGCCTGGCCTCTGCTTCAAGCCTTGCACTCTCCCACTGGGCCATGTGGCGGGTTGAGGTGGATGGTGCATGGGCCTTGCCATCAGGGTTGCATGAAGAGGATAGTGGCTGGTGGGTTTGAGGGTCAAGGCCCATGCAAATGAGACGTTTTTTCAAATGGGTGTTCCATAAGTTCTTGATCTCATTGTCTGTTCTTCCTGGTAGCTGAGAGGCTATAGCAGCCCACCTGTGAATTGGTTCATTTGTTGAAAATTGTACCATAAATGGTTTGCAACAGTTATGATATGATCAATATCTATAATAATTTCTAAAAAAGAATGCATAACTATAGATAGTAACATCAGTTTATGTCATTTCACAATGCAAAGAGAGCAACATAGCATTTTAAACACAACATGTCAAAACTTTCAATTCCAAAAATCTGTCATTAATTGAGATTTGGTCTGAATATACACTTCCTTAAGAAAGTCAGTTTAACCGGAAAGCAGACAAAGTTAAGGGTGTAATTTTTGTGTCTGATTTAGTGAGCATTAAGTACCTATTTCCAAGGATACCATGAAGCTGTATGATGAGTTTTTCTTCCTCAAGAGTAAAGGAACCACGTTTAATATCTGGTCTGAGGTAGTTGGTCCATCTTAGCCTACAACTCTTGCCACAACGAAGAAGACCTGAAAAAAGGAGAGTCAGAATGTGCCCAATTATTCATTTTTGACAATATTCTAAACAAATTCAAAACAAATTTGCATGTCAAGAAAAGCCTCCAAATGCATGAGTGAATTGGGACTTGTCTACATAAGTGTAACAAACCTTGTAAAAATGAAGACCAAGTTTTCGGTTAAGAACACAAAAGGAAGAAGAGAAAATCAACAGAAAAGTATTAGGAAACAAAATGGTCATTAATATGCATTCTACAACTAGTTAAACTTGACTTGAAGACATGCATACTTCAGTCATATTCAATGCTTAAGCATTTCTATTAAAGAGGAAAGTAAAAAAAAAAATTAAGCACTGTAAACAATATGACATGATAAAAGGGAAAAAACAAAGAAAATCAATATATATTAATAAGACATCTGAAGTTATGCAATGCTCACAAACTACAACACTAAAACTTATAACAAAGGGAAAACTTTCCCCTTCCCTTCAACAAACATTTCAAACAACAAGTTAGAGGGTAAATAAAAACCATTAGATACACCCAAAAGCACCTATTACAGCAGATTTCAAAGAAAAACAACTATAACTAAAGCTGCAGATTTTTTTAAAAAGAAGCTAAATTAATATAAGAAACATATGCTTCATATAACAGAAAAGTAGCATTTTTCTCAGTGCAACAACAAAATGAGGGGAACTTCTGATTCAAAGAAAAAAAAAAGTGAATGTTGAAGTAGAGTTTCAAAACAACAGCAGCAAAAACCAGTTAAGGAGAAAGAAAAAGGGTATGAAAACCTGCTAACTTGGGAAGAGAACGCCAACTTCCATGGCCACCATTCTTGTTGATATAATTGACAAGAATCTCATCCTCTTCGGCAGTCCAAGGACCCTTCTTCAAACCCATCTTGTCACAACAGGGTTTTCTTCCCATCCTTACCACAACACACCAACAAAGTGAAAATCAAACCAACATTCATAATAAACCAGACAAAAACAACAGCATATGTTTTCTTTCTAATTTCTCACACACACAAACAAACAAACACCTTCAAGTGAGTGAGTGAGATCCCTGTACTACATACACAGTTTAAGCCTGGAAGTGGCTATGACATAAATTTGGAAGGATTTAAAGTATAAAGAAAATGTGTATGATCATTATGGCTATTTGAGGAGACAGTATTTATTGTTTGGGCTTGCAAGGACTATAGGCGACTTTCAAGCTGGCTTTATGCAATAAATGTGCTCAGTAATTCAGAACTTGAATCATAGTCTGCTCATATTCATATATATATTTATTGCACACACATTGTGCTTATTTATTATTTTTTTTCTTGCATTTTTTCAAATGTTTTGTTTTGATCAAAAGAAGAATATTTTTTTGTGAATGATCAATCAGATGAATGAATCAACAACATGTTCAATCAACAGAATGTTTCTTTGTTTTCTTATATTATTGCATAACCGATAAAGTTGCAAGAGCATCTTTATCTCTCTTGCTACAAAGGCACATAAATAGTTTTTAAGTCGGTTTGAATTTTGGTTAATTAATTAAGTTTAACTTGTATAATATATATAATTAAGTGGTTCCTAAGTAAGAGGATTCACCTAAAGAACCTGCAATGGTTTAATACAATTTTTTTTTATAAATAGGTCGAATTAAATTAGAATTAAAGTATAATTCTTCATATAATATCAAAATATATATAACTCGACAGGTATTGAATTAAACTTTCACTTGGTGAAAAATCTTAAATGAGAAGTCATTATATCTATATAAATATAAACATTTGAATAATTTTTAAATTGAAATGTGTTATTTGAATTAAAAATTTGATAATATTAAAGGCAGAGTGATACGTAAAATAGGAAAAATAAGAGATGCATGATAAAGGGGAAAAAGGGTGTGTGTTGTTGAAGATAGGTTTTTTGTTTTGCACATAAATGGAATGACAGAGAAAATGGGAAGCAATGAAGACGATGGTGACTGCATTAGTTGGAGAATGAAAAAGAAAAAAAGAAAAAGAAGAAAAAAATAATAAAGATTGAGCAATGAACATGCACACAGTGACATGTTCAGATATTTCAAAGGATAGACTGAGCCGAAAAGAAGCATCAATGAAGCTCCAATTAATGCCACTCAGTGTACGGATTCACCCCATCAATTCAACTTTCTCTTGTATTAAGATGAAACCCATTGCATATTTTCTATACAAATTAAATATTTTCAAAAAATATTTTTTATTTTTTAAATATGTTGTTTATTTTAAATTAGTATAAAAAAATATATTTAGTTCCTAGATTAAATTATAATTTTTTTGCTATCTTTTGCTGTGTGTATTAACTTTTTAATATATTTTTTAAAACATTAAATTAGCTTGCGGAGTAGTTCGTTTTTTTCTTTTTTTAAAAAAATACTCAAATTTTAGTAAAAGTGTAAAAAGATATGGAGTAATAAATGAGTGTGTATTTATTTTATGTTATTTCTATTCATATGATTTTTGAATTTATGACAGTAACGGTAAATAATAAAAAATTATATTGTGTGAATAAGTATTTTCAATCTTTATTCAATAGTTATCCGTTTGAGCATTTGAGGACTAATTAACAATAATATATTTAGCTTTTATATTTGTAATTTAGAATTGTTAGGACGTGTTATCGATGTATTATTTATTATTATTAAGATTAATTATCGTATTTTTAAAGTATTATCTATTTTAATATATAGAATTTTATTATAATTTTATTTTTAAAAATGTATTAGAGGATGAAGAGAAAAAAATATTTAAATTACACTTTATCACGATTTTTAAGTGATATAAAATTATTAGGTATATCCGAATATTTATAAAAACAAATGATTGTTAAAATGTGTTTTTGAAGTATTGTCCAATCATTGTATTTTTGAAGTATTGTCCATTTTAAAGTGTAAATTTCATCACAGTTTTATCTCTAAAGATATTTGAAAGGATGAAGAAAGTAAAAAATATTTGAATTATATCCCGACTCTTAAGTTATATAGGACTATTAGGAGTACTAAAACATTCATAAAAAAATGATTTTTCTATAAATAATTGTTTTTTATTTACTTACAGTGGAATAACATAGTAGTATATGATAAAAAAATATAAAAAGAAAGTAGGAAGACATATATACATTTCATATGAAGATTTTTTTTTTCTGTATTGAAAGAATAGGAAGTCTATTAATAATGTGAGTGGAATGGAAGATAACATAAAATAAAAAAGATTTGCGTAATTTAGATGAAATAATCAATAAGGCCCGAGAAAACATTCAGATAGTATCTTTGTTTCATTTCAACTAGAGTTTAATTAAAGCATTTGAACACATGAGGTTTAACATAGAATGCTAAGAGAAGAATAATAAAAAGGTATATGATATTCGATGTCTTTATCAACTATAATGATCTTAACTTTGGTAAAATATTGATTTGACATTAAACTAATCAAATTAGTTATTCATAGTCTAGTTTCTAATTTACATTCATCAAGAAAATACACATGCACCTACTATAATTATGTGTAATAGTTAATAAACATTGACGTTAATGAAAAGAAGAAATGTAATGTGTACATATGTAAAAGATTAAAAGGATCTAAGGTTAGATACACAATGATGGAAATAAGAAAGTTTACATTGTTTTTTATGATGACAATTACAAACTATATCTTTATTAAAAATAATATAAGAAAAAGGAAGTACAACACTTTTGCAAGAGAGAATTAGAAAGATATCCTAATTTATAATGCCACAAATAAAAATAAAAAAATGTTGAGATCTATTTTCATTAATCATGAACATAGAAATACTTATCTTCATTAATCATTTTCCATTATAGATTTAGGATTAAATATATTTGTATTCCCTATACTTAGATCACAAAATTATAATTTGTTTATATCTCAAATTTTGATATAGTTTAGTTTTCAAATTTTAAAAATAAAGAGATGTAGTTAATATAACTCAAATGTATGAAATTTTTTTAAGATGTTAAATTATGTTTTAGACTAATATTTTAACTCTTTACACCATTTGACGCACTCTAACTCAAATATCAGTGTAGAATATTTTTTTAACACATAAAAGGATTATATCCATTTATTTTTTAAATTTACGATTAAAATGTACTAAAATTTGATACATGAACAAATTTCAATTTTGTGTCTAAGAATTAAAAACATATTTAAATGATAAATTTAAGTTATTGTTCAAGTATATGTATAAATTGTTATGTATTTTAGCATGCTCAATCATTTTCAAGGAAGATATGTCATATATATATATATATATAACAAGTGTTTAGTAAGAAAATCAATCATCAATTAAAAGAATTAGTTAGTTTGTGATGATAAATTGTGTAGCTATGAAGATAATAAAATCCTGAGTTATTAAGAAGGATGGTAAAGAAAAACTAAGATAAATTAACCTCTGGATTGTGTTTATTAAGTTTTAAAATACAACTCTGGATTACGTTATCTTAAAAAAAAAACACGCATTCAATATAAATTCCAAAACGATTAAGGTAGAACACCTTTTTCTTTATTAATTCTGAACAAAATAATAAGACAATATTATAAGTATTTTTTACTGAAGAGAAGATAAGATTGGGAAAAAAATGATTGTGAATGATTTGAGAGCATTTAATAGTAGCGAATGTCCCTGTGGAAGGATAGAACATTAATTTATATGTATATGTGAAGCCATTGGTGATGGAAGCCTCAAACTTTATATGGTAAGCAATCATTGGTCTTCTTTTATATGACCACTCCAAACCTCACATTCCTTTCTGTTCAATCAGATCTTCAATTTATGCCAAGAGTATTCAATAAAGTAATTTGGAATGTTGTAATTTTTTCATTTTTAAAATAAATATTTTAAACAAATGCTACAAATTATATTATGTGATATTATATGGAATGATCACTCTATTGTGTGGGAAACAAATTCTAATTTATATATCTTGAAACATATATATTAAAATATTTTCAAAACATGTAATTTGAAAGATTTTGAATTAGATTAAACTTTTTGAAAAATTGAGAATTTTAAGAAGATTTTGAGAAAATATTAGGTGAGAGAAATAAGAATATCTTTCCTCTTAGGAAAGTAGATTCTTTGATTATTCATTTGTTGGAGTGTTTGTTTAGGCTTAACCACAATATGTCAAATACTTTTCAAGTGCAACCATGTATCTTCACCATGTTACAATTAAAATATTACTTTTAGACTTGTGAACAGAAGTGTGAGTTTGGCCACCAAAAAACAAGACTCATATTTTATAAAGGGAAATTTAATCATTCTTTCTGACAAAATTAATAAGAAGCTACTGCAAGCACAACACTAACACCATTCTATCAATCATTGTCTACTCGTGGGATAGTAGGTCTACTACCAAGTAGACAACTTTATAAGATTATGTTATCTTTTTGAAAAATTATGTTGTGTTGACAATTTTTTTTTTTTATAAATTTGACATAATTTTCATAAATAGAATTAAAATAGATTAAATTTTTATTTTTTAATAAAAATAAACTAATAAAGTGATATTTTTTTACCTCTAATTTGTCAAAATTTGTTAAAAAAAGCTTTGTTCAACTATTATTTTTCTATCTTTTTAGTTTTTTATACTTATTTTGTATATGATCTTATCTTTTTAAATGTTTTGAAAGTTTGAAGTCCATAATTAAATTTAAAATGTAAACCCGTGTGTATGGTCTTTTTTTTAAAAGGGAGACTCTCCTTTTGTAAAAGGATATTGGTTGTTGAATAAAAATATGCTCATCACATATTTTATGTCTTTCTTTTAAGTTTTATCTTCTCTATAAGTCTTGAAATGTATTATTTATACTATCTCTTTCCCACATAAATACAAATATGCTCTACATTTATCTCTTATGAGAATCTTGCGTATAAGAAAGCGCGTTGGATCCTTGAATCGTTTAAGATAGTAATATCTTTTTAGTAAGGATTAGAAATAACTATAAATGGACATTTAAGCCATGAGAGTGTCATTTTATCCTATAAAGCTTATCATAACCTCTTACATTAAGATTATTACTGAAATGGTATCATAGTGTAACTATTTTTTAGGAAACAAACATGATAATAGTATAAATTATATAAACGGGGAGTAGAAGAAAGGAGATTTTCTCTATCATTACTAATTTATTCAAAGAGGTATTCTTCAGAATCTCTCATCATCACAACTTCAACCAAATAGAAATTGAGTTTGAAGGTGTAGTGACTAAAAAAGAGAAAATAAGGACAGAAATCAACCAAGTTATAATGAAGAAATGATAACTTGGAAGACTGAGTCCAAAAGTTATTTTTTGTAAATCCTGTAAAATTATAGGAGATAGTTACTACTTTAAAATAAGGCAAATAAGAGGAGCCAAAAAGTCAACATTCATTCTAAAAGGTGACATGACCATAAAACCAGAAAAGAGCATTGGAACCACATTTTTTTTCAAGCCATTTTGTACCTGCATCTTCTATTCCAACAAACAGTTTTACTTCTCTCGCAAAAATTTCAATTCCCGTTAAAAGGACTAAAATTATATTTAAGTTTATCCAAATGTCAACATCAACTGTTAAGTCTGAACACAGAAAACAGACCCACGTCCTACTCCCAATTTCCTAAACATTCTATAATTTTCAAATTATGTTTTCAAAAGGATTTGTTTTTTATAAACTTGACAAAATTTTTATAAATAAAATTAAAATGAATAAATTTTTTATTTTTAATCAAAATAAAATAATAAAATTATTCTTTTTTACTTAAATTGATAATTTATCAATTTATTTAAAAAAATTGTTAAAATACCATTTCCCTTATATAATATGAGAAGGACGAAAACTAAAATAAAAATGAAACGAGTATCAACAGCGAGGTCAGAATTATCAAAAAATCATACATGATATGAGATATTTTTGACTCTGTTGGTTTACTTTTCTGAATAAAGTAGCCCACTTTTTCTGAATGTTTGCACCATAACATTCGACACTGTCTTCGAACATGGTTTATAAAAATCACCCTTAATTTTACGATTGAAATTTTTTTTTTTAAAACACTTGGAAAAAACATTTCATTGATAGATTTCATGCTGAAATATACTAATTGTTTTAGGAAAATATTTTTTAAACAGAAAAAAAGAGTGAGATACATACCAAAGAAGCCCTTAAAAAGGAAATATGCATTCTAACAGTGCCACGGGTATAAAAATCTGTGAACATAAGAAACCACCTACTATGCAGATAGCATCTGAGTACCATGTAGCTTCATAGCTCAAGAAATTAAAAATTGATGAGATCCCAACAAGGTCCTCGAAAAACTAAAAACGAAAAAGAAAGGCTCCAGAAACTTGGTAAGGCCTTCGAGAAACTTCAACGGCAATGGCCATGAAAATCCTGGCGACAGGCAAATTAACAGCACCAGCATGACCATATACCCAGCTTGAGATTTCTACGCTAAGAATCTACAATTTATAAGAGACGCCATAATTGCAGACCGATAGCATAATAGGATTGGGAAGGGACATGTTCATAACAAGGTATATTATCCCTAAACCATATTATAAAACTAGAGTACTAAAATATTTAATGACAATAATCTGCGAATGTAATTAACGGAAAAACCCAAACTGGACCCAGTAACTATCTGGCAGTTAAAAGCCGACATTAAACACAAAATGTTCCAATAATGTTTCAGGGCTCTCAAAACCAGAATTAATCGAAAAGCACTCAGTAATGGGTCCAATAATACCCAGTTTTGAAAGTGCATCCTCTCATGCCAGGGTCCAATAATACACTATTCACTAGCTTAGCAAATCCTCCCATGCACTTGCTTGTGTCACAGTCACACTAACCTGCAAGAAATACAAACGTCAGCAACAGCAACAGCAGCTACAAATCATATTGGAGCTAAAACAAACAGGCATATACCACTACATGAATTAATACAAGGTATCCAGAAAAAGCTTAATCAAAATTTAATAAAAATGAAGATACGCCAAATAATTGAATTTTCACCAACAAACACCCACATATTTAGTGGCATATCACACGATGGATTTGTCACCCTTGATAGAAATTAATTAAAATATGAAAGTCCTTTTCTGATAAAGGAATAATTTGTCTTCCTGGAAACCAAGTTGCTCTTGCAAAGTACTACACTACAAATTATTCATATTTATCTCCAAATTTACTCTAGTTTTGATTTAGAAAATTCGCATCATAAATACGGAAAACAAAATTCCTGTCACTCACCACTGCTATTAGCCACAATTGTAAACACAATCCTGGTATTTACAACCAATTACCGGCAATAAATTGCCTGATCAATTTGCGGTGGAATCTGCTTTATTTCAGTTCCAAGTTCTTGTTCAATCCTATATCTGAACGAAAGAGTAAACGCATCAGAAACTACACCGAGTATCTCAAAAAATCATTCAAAAGTAAATTACATACAAATTAAAGCGATCCTCGTAAGTAATCAAATTCACTGCCAACCCAAGGTGCCCAAACCTCCCTGAACGACCAACCTATCATCAGAAGAGCACCCTTTAGAACATGTACAGATAACTAGTATCCAAGAAAATGAGTTAGAGAGGGAGTGACCACAAATCATACATACCCTGTGCAAATAAGTCTCTGAGTTCTTGGGAAAATCAAAATTAATAACAACATTAACTGCCTGAATGTCTATTCCTCTAGTAAAAAGATCTGCAATTATTTCACATAAAGAAGCATGAAAAACTTCAATCATTACAATATATGTAAAAGCATGATATCTAACCAAAAGTTTAATTAAACAAAGAAATTAATATACCACAACATAAGAGCGCAACACCAAAAAAAATTAAATATTGTACAGTTAATGATAACTAAATTTGCTTTTGAGAATAAAACAAATAATATGATATCCAAAAAAAGAAATCAATCAAAATCTAACAAATGTTGCACATAACCATAACTGGTAGGATTAGTATTATTCACATGCAACAGGGAAAAATGTAATCATTTTAGGGTTGTGTTAAAGTGTCAGAAACATACCAGTACAAACAAGATTTCGGCATGCACCATTGCGGAAGTCATGAAACACTCTGTTACGATGGTCTTGCAACATCTTTGCATGAATATAGAAACATGAATACCCAAGTTCTGTGATTTTCTTGGCAAGAAGTTCTACTCGATTCACCGAGTTGCAGAAAATGATAGACTGGTTTATTTGCAGCTGAAATAGAAGACATCAACATCATCAACATATTCCAGGCAGCATATAAGAAAACCAAGACAACAAATAAAAAGCAAACCTTAGAAAATAGAGTATTTAGGCAATGGACTTTCTGCCTCTCTTCCACAAATGCATAATATTGTGTAATACCCTTCAGAGTTAGCTCATCCATAAGGTTGATGACATAAGGTTTATGAAGATACCTATCTTTGAAATCCTTTACAGTAACCGGAAATGTAGCTGAAAACATCAAGATTTGACGGTTTGGAGGAAGAAAATGAATCAGCTGCTCAATAGAAGGTTGGAACTCTGGGGACAGCAGCTTATCAGCCTGACAAACACAGAAAGCTACGTAAAGCTTCAGATAGATAAGTAACTGTAACCACTAAAAAACATAGACCTTAAAAATGCCATAGAAAGAAAATACACAAATGATGGAAGAGAAAATATATTTTCTCAATATTTAAAACATAAATGAGAAGATCAATTAACAAAGGCATTTCCTTTTGCAACCGGATTGACAACATTTAGGAGATTCAACAAAAACTTAAAACAAGCATGCACAACAGATCATGTGTAATAACATTCAATCATTATTCTCACTTTCAACTTCCTAAACCTCTTTAAATATGAAATATTTACAAACTGTTCATTACTATCAACCAAATTTTATAGACGAATGTCATCCAGGTTAAATATAGTTACCTCATCCATAACAAGCATAGAGCAATCTTTCATAATACAAACACCTTTCTTAGCAAGATCTAATATTCTTCCTGGAGTTCCAACTAGTAAATGAACTGGTTGATATAAGCGCATTATATCATCTTTCAGGCTGGTACCACCTGTTGTAACCATAACTTGTATTTTCAAGTGTTTTCCAAGTTCTTTACACACTTGAGAAGTCTGCAAAGCCAATTCTCGGGTTGGGACCAGTATAACAACTGCAGGAGATAAAAAATACATAGAAAACATTCAGAACATGTAAAGTGAATCATCATGCTTATTCAAATAGTCAACCATGAAATAGCTAAAGATTATGCAGAATTAAATCATGATTCAACAACGCCACTAACATATATCACAAATATTTTCAACTATAGCAATAAAATCAATTGTGTCCTTCATATAAAATAACTTTCCAAGGGAATCAACTTGGCAAAACAGGGTATCCATTACTTTGTTTGAAATTCCGAAATCTTGTGTTTAAACATAGAGCTTTTGTTATCCAGTAGAGAATAAAGAGAGGAGAAATAAATTCCTATTTTATCAATGTTCAAACTTGATGCACCCTTGCCCAGCTTGTTAATGCAACTCTAGCTGAATCTTACCAATCATCTACAGGCTACCGATATGCTTATTGAATTGAAACATCATTATATACAGTTCTTTCAACAGGGTTATGAGAATCGAGGACTGGAGGAACAGATCAAACCTTGAATAACATTATTATCTTGGTCAATTTTTTCCAACGCAGGAATGCAAAATGCAGCAGTTTTGCCAGTTCCATTTTTAGCCCTAGCAAGAATGTCACTGCCAGTAAGAGCAATTGGAATGCTTTCTTCTTGGATGGGAGAAGGCCTTTCAAAACCCTTCTCATATATTCCCATGAGCAGCTCACGCTTCAAAAAGTAATCCTCAAATTCATTTCCTTTTGTTGCTGTTACATCCTGGAGATAAAAAATGAAGCAGATCAAGACTAGCATAGTAGCATGTAAATATGTAACAAAAGTTAATAATAACAAAACCCACAATCATAGTAGCTAAAATGACTGATCTGTGAATGGTATAATTTTATTATACCTTTCAAGTATAACAAATATAAAGTGAAATATATGTAAAATATAATAACATAACACTCAGAAGTCTAACATCAAGGGTATACGCCATTGACTGCACTAGTTACAAGGAATAAAACTAAATACATCTCATTCCCTACACGATATATAAATGATTCAAGTACTTTGTAAATTTTACAGGTACAATTTTGTTCTAAATAACTGAGTAAATTACCAAATGTCTAATAGAGCACAAGGCACTAAGAAAAGACATGAATACATTGATATTGTGCCAGTTACACTCTATGACAAAAATGAATTTCATCAATCATTTATAATATATTACTGTATGAAAAACGGCTCCATACTAACAAGAATATGCAGAAACAAAAAGTAAGAATTAAAAATATCAAAACCAAGGTGTTACCAAGGATCTCAAAGATGTGATTAATGCAAAATATACATAACAAATAACTTGAGGTATAACATGATGGTATTCCATGACCTTACCTCAGTCTTATAGCGTGTATCAGCTGGTGGAATCTTGAGTCTTGCTTTCCAATCTTGCGAACTAACAGGAAAACAAAAAAGTAAATGATGCTAACATGAGAACACACCTTGCTTTTGGAATAACAGAACCACCCGAAAAAGAAAATTATTTCATCTAGTAGTAAAAGAACAAAATCAAGTGATAACCTATTGTAGACCCATAATATCACCAAAATAACTCTGTAACTATTATACTAACGGTTTAAATAATACATGTTCCAAATATTGTTATTAAAATTGTATAAATTGTAAAACAGATTATGTCGTTCAATTCAATTCTGAGACACACCAATTCAGACCACATTTGAAATAGAAAATGGTCTCATGCTGTATCTCTTTTTGCTGAGGGACCATAAATAGGGCAAAGTTTGTGCAGTCACTGTTTTTCTCCTAGTCAATTTTCAGGATTCAAATTCCAAATGAATGATTAAAGTTTCAATAATAAAATTTAGGATACATTCAATAGTGATATTGCTGAAAGTTAATGAAAAACCTAAAATATGAAAACAAGTATCTAATAAGCATAAATGAATAAGAAGTACACCAATTGCCTATAGAAAAAGGAAAGTGGTGACAACTTCCAAGGGCAACAAATTGCCTTGCCAAATAAAAATAGATCATTGATGTCAATTCCTCTTATGATGAGTTGTTCACTCAAGTAAAAAATTTCAGAGGGTTGACCGAACAGACAATGAATCATGCAAAACAAAGTAAAAATGGTGCACAATTCAGTTCTGAAAAGAACACAGGCAGAAACATGGAAAGAAGACTGGCAAAAGAACTTCACGATCGCTGAACAGACAAAGGGATCTCTGATCTAGACACTAAAAGAATACAGGTTCCAGCAATACCAGTGTTATCAAATGCATAATATTGCAGAAAACCAATAAACCACCACATATGGTGGGCAAATACCAAAAGTCACATTCACTTCGTGGATGAAGTTATATACATGTATACACACACACAATTATGTTTGTATAGAAAATAAAAATCAAACTCATGCTGCATGTAAATAATATTACTCAAAAGTTTCACTCACAGGCCAAAGGCTTGCTGAAGATGACAAGAAGATGCAAAACACCCACAGCAGCCACAATAGCAGATTGTCACAATCACGGTTCCCAAGAACTCACCAACACAATACCACTACAGTGGCTATTTAACAGCACAGAGCAATACCCTATGGTAACAATTCATGCCACCATTGGAACACAAACATCATCAAGCAAGCACATTGCAGAAACACCACAACCAACCACAAAGAATCAACAAAAAACAACAAAGACAGCACCTCAACCCTAACCCTAATCACAACACACAACAAAAATTGAGGCAAAATAACGAAATGACAACACACGAACCTCGAATCCACGGCTTCAGACTGAACGGTCTTCTCGACCTCGTCGACGGCATTGGCGTCTCTTCTCAGCCACTGCTGCTGCTGCTGCGGCTGTTGCATCAAATGCCTCTGCACGTAATGCGGTTGTTGCTGGTACGGTGGCCGAGGCTGAAACGCCTGATTCTGGTTCAGGCCTGGGTTCTGGTTGAGGTTGGGGTTGTGGCCCACGTTCGGATGGAAACCTCCTCGGCCAAGCCCCATTCCAGGAGGGTACCTCGCTCTATTGTTGTGGTGGTGGTTCATCTCGCCGATTCAAAACCCAAGAAACTCAATCTAACCTAAACTACCCAAAGAATTTACAAATTAACACGAAAACTACGTCTCAATCTGATATCATACAGCAGGAAAGGGTTAGGGTTTGGTCTTGTTCGGGGAAATGAAAATTGGAGCCGAAAGGGTTGGGAATTCCTACAGATCTAGAAAGAAAGAGGGTTTTGTAAGGTTCTTGGTGTTCAACCCGCAGAGAAAAGAAGAGAGAATTTGTCTTATTTATATCTTGGCTTGGAAGGGTTAAGGTTGAAAGGAAGAGAAGAAGGGAACAAAACACAGAAACTCAGAAAAATAATGAATGCAGAAGAAACCTCCAATTTCCTTCTTAGTTCCCTCTTCTTTTTCTATGGTGGACCAACTCTTTCTTTATTTATTTTCGAACAATTATTTTATGGACCCTGTTCTTGCTGTTATTCTCTAAAGTTCCCCATTCCTTTTTCATGCCTTCAATTATATTCAATGCAATCCTCAAAATAAATATTTACTTTATCACAAATCAAAATAAGCTGGCAAGTAATTATTTACTTTATAAGAAATTAGCTGTGCATGGCCCTGCAAAATTGATTTGTTTCATGTTATATTAATAGAGACCGTTATATATAGTATATTTATTACATCTTATAATTATCTCAAAATTTATTTCGTACGAAAAAATTATTTATTTCGCTATAAAAAAGCCTTTACATTCAAAGTGCATGTTTATTAAAGTTTTACACAAAAAATGTACATTTTGAAAGTATAATTATAATTTAGTATATATGATTAAACTCAATAAATATAATATGTATAATTAATTTTTTTCTAAAAAGTATTATATTCATTAATGAAATATATTTATTATTTTTAAATGTTATATATATATATATATAACTGATTGCATTTATTAAATATTAAGTACAATTAAAAAATCTCTTATATTCATTAAAAATAATTTATTACTTTCATAAATGTAATACATATTTAATAAATATGTGACTTTATATATCATAAATGCTTGCATTTATTATATTTTGTGTAAATAATTTGTCCTTTTCTATCCGAAACTATAATATTCAAACTTTAAAAATAAATATATATAGTTTTTTTAGTTTAATTATGTTAAATATTTTTTACGTGTGACGTATTTTTATATTAATATTTGAGTATAAAAGATTTAAAGCATTAAAAGTTATAAGTGAAAAAATATAGAAAATAAAATAATTTAAGTATTTAGGTAGGATGATTTGATGTATAAATTTTAAAAAATTATCTTAACATGTATTTATAAGTTATAATTAAGCCTAATTACTAATGTGGTCTCAAAAATTTAAAATAGAGGAACTAAATTGAAAAAAAAAATCAGTATCATGTGACAATAATATTGACACGTCAAATTGCTACCGTCAAGTGACATGACTATGATCTGACATGTGGCAATTAATGTTTAACAAATTTTAAAAATTAAAATTAAAAGTTTCACGTATTGACATGTAACATGTATAGATATGGCGTTAACGTAAACTCAGCAGAACCAACTAAATTGAACTCTTTTAAAAAATTATAATACTAAATTGAACCAAAAAATAATAAGGAAGTGAAAATGAACCAAACGAACGCATTAGAGGACTAAATCACAAATTAAGTCATTTTTAATTATAAAATTCCCTACAAAATAAATAAAAAATATTAAAAATGAAGTTATAAAAATTATTTATATTTAATGTTATAATAATAATATTAAAAAAATTCTTATTTTTTATTACCATAAAAAGAGTGGATTCATATGTCATCCCTTCTATTTTATTCTATTTTTATGTTATTTTCACCATCTATGAAGAGTTAAGTCTATGTTTATATTTAATTTTGTAATAATAATAATAATAATAATTTATTATTTTATGTTATCATAAAAATAGTGAATACATATGCCCTCTTCCTTTATTTTCTTCTATTTTTATGTTATTTATATTATCTATGGAGGGCTAGGCAAGTGAGGTTGATTTTGTTGTAATCTTTTAAGCAAATTATAAATTAGTTGGAATAAATTTGTTTATTCTTTTGATTATTATCGTGATTTATTTTTATATATGTCTTTTATTTATTTACATTGTAGTAAAGTGAGCATGTACTTTGATTAGAGTTATAAACTTTAATGTGTTTTTGCCTATAATTAAAAATGTGTTTTGATTAAAGGTAAAAACTATAATAAAAATTAATAAAAAATGTACTTTGAGTAATTAGTTTTTTACTTCATACAAGTGGTACAAGAATATACAAGATTAGACATAACAATATTTAATTGATAATGTACTTTTGTTAAATTTACTATAATTAATTTAAAAAGTTATTATTTTTTATTGATAATATACTTTGGTTAATAGTGATAACAAATTAATTGATAATTTATATTTATTAATTTAAAAATATAAAACAATAATTAATTAAATAATAATATTTAAATAACCAACATAAATCCTATGTAAAATAAATATATTTTCTTTATTTTTTTATTGTTTTAAAATTTTATTTATTTATTTCATTTATTATTTGTCATCTAATATCTTATTTGTTTATTTTATCTTTATCTTATTGTATTTGAATATATTTTTAGTGTATAAATTTTATAAGAACTACTTTGTAAAAAATTAATTCATATTTTCTGTGAAATAAGATTGACTTTACCCTTTTTATTTGGTTGACTACTATCTTAACAATTATTAAGTTATTGTAGATTAATAATAATTTGATCACATCAACCATATTGTTATCAAATTTAACAATTATGAATTTACTACAGATTAATAATGATTTGATCGTGTCAACCATATTGTTATCAAATTTCGTTAGTTTCAATAGTTTATATAATTTTATTATTAGTGATCGTTATTGAATGTAGTTTGTTTTATTACAACAATATAATTGAATTCTAAAATGTATTTATAAAATTTTAAAAATTAAATAATAAAACAATTTATTTTAGTAAAGTTAAAATATGTAAGGAAATGTATAAACCAAAACTAGTTATGGTTATCTACAATTTTTTGCAACTGCCAAGTTTTAATTGCTTTCATGTAACCACAATATGCACTTTATGGGCATTTTCCTTTCCCACCTATACATCTTAACCTCACTCGTCTTTTGTCATTCTTTACGAACTTTATATTTCTCCCATTTTCAAGTGCATAGCTTTTGATGGCTTTTAAAAGTTCCTCCTTTTTCAGTGAAATAGGTCCCCACTTCTTATTTATAATCAACCATTGTCTTGGGCATTGTAAAAGTACCAAAATTTCCATACCCCTCTTCACCACTATCTACTACATCACTCATATTCATCAGATATCCATTCATTATCCGACAACCCCCTGACATCATCCTCCACGTCAGTATCATATTGCTTGTTCACTTCTAGTCCAGAAGCAGTAGATTGTCCACGTGAAATAGATTCAACCTCAACTTCTACATTACTAAACCACTCCTTATTACCTAGTTCATCATTTATATCACAATCAATACTAACATATAGTAGGTTGTCAGTACTTTCATCCATGCTATCATCAGGTCCAGACTCAGTCCAAATGTGAACATCACCATCTTCTTCTATCTCAGTCTGCCCCACACCTTGATATTGTACTTCTTCCTCCCTTAATTGAGCCTCAACTTCAACTTTACAATGAACTCCAACATCCCTTAATTCACCCTCAGCTTTAGCTTCACACTGAACTCCATCATCCCTTAATTCACCCTTAGCTTCAGCTCCACACTGAACTCCATCATCCCTTAGTTCACCCTCAGCTTCAGCTTCACACTGAACATCCTCCTTTATATCTCAGGCTCACCTTCAGCTTCACACTGGAAACTGTCACTTAAAACAACACCAATATTAGCATGAGTTCCCTCTTCCCTTATCTCAACATCACATTCACCTTCAAGTTCAATAACATCTCCCAAAACAGCAACTCCACCTTCATATTCACCACCCTCTCCTAAAACATGTGCACCACCCTCCTCCTGTGTGTCAGGTTCATCCGAAAAATACTCCAACATTTCAATCACCTTGGGTTCAGACAATGAGTGTTCCATAAATAAATGAACTTCACCATTTAGTCTTGCGATATTAACCATATGCGTTACACCATTGTCATCACACAGAAGCTGCAGTTTGTCATCTAATATTGAAACACCTCCAACAGAGAACCATAATTTATTCTCTTCAACATACTCGAGCCCTTTTATCACGCTTAAAACAACAAAGTAGTTCCACATGTTTGGGTCAAACGATAACCTAGTACTTTCCCTATATTTGTACCGCAACTTCCCATCACTTATGAATTTACCTCCATGGTGAAAAAACACCTCAAATTTTTCGTCCATCACGCAAACACGTATACAAATAGATACATAAACCTATATATGAATCAAATACCGACAAAAAAATGAACATATATTAAATACAAAACACACTAAAAAAGACACTCCAACAACAATTTAAACACGAGGGACCACAACACAAAAGCATTTACACATGGTGGGCCAACAAAAGCATATTTAAACACCTTCAACCCATAATCAATATTTTGCTTCCCCCAAAACACACAACACACATAACCAATATTCTGGTTCCCCAAACCACAAACACTAGAACATGCACCGAACAATTTATTCACAAATTCACATGCTATAGAGAGAAACTCACCTTCTTCGCCCTTCTATTTAAACCAACGCGCTATTCAGATGAACGAACACCTCGATTGCAATTCGATTCCAGCAACTTCTCCCTCTTCTCTTCTCTTCACTTCGCTTCTCTTCGCAGAAAACCCTAGGTCGTTTGTGTTTCCCCCAAATCAATTTGTTGACCCTCTCTTTTTCTACCTAATTAACTTATTCAACAAATTTAACTTTTAACACATAATTACTTATGATCAAGCCACATCAGTAAAAAATAACACATCAACATGTCTAGTCACTGTTCACTTAACAGTCATTGACGGTCGTTAACGATTATGGCTGAATTGTTGCTATTTTTCAAAATTAAAGACCCAATTGAGTCAAATAAAATTTGGGGGACCTACTTGAGATTTCGCTACAAATATGAGAACCTCTGGAATGATTCAACCAAAACTAATTCTCCTTACTAACTAATAGTAATAGTAGTGAAAACATATGTGTTATATGTGATGCCATATTTTTTTATTATAAATAATTAATTTAATCTTAAAAACTAATTAAATTTAATTTAACACCATTTAAAGGGGTAAAATACAAAAATGCAATTATTTTGATTTAAAATAATGATTGATAAAATTGAAAATAAATCATGTACATGAAAAAGAAAAAGAGAAATTCCATCTATATTTAAATATTTAGATACAAATGTATAGACTAGTGGAACGTTATAGTCGTCATGTCATGTGTCTCCTTTTTTAATGTATGTAATTAACTTCATTTAAAAAAAGAATTTTAAATTTAAATAAACAGCCGCGAAAATATTACTTAAAATAGTAAAATAGTAAGATAATTATTTTATATAAAGAGCCAAATTTAAATAAACGGTCACTTAAAAATGAAAATTGTAAAATAATATTTTAATTTAAAAGTGGTTATTTAAAAAATAAAATTAGGAAAATAAATTCTAAATTTTAAATCTCCTTGATTCACTTCAACTTAAGATCATATCAGTTCTACTTTAACTTAAAATTATATGAATTATAATTCAAGTGTAACTCAATAACATACAATATTTTATCATATTTAATATTTTTTTAGTATATCAAAGATTTCACACATAAAAATATATATTAAAAAAAGTTCAATTTTAAGTTACAATTACTATTTAATAACATGATGGAGAAATTTCTTCTCATAACGAATGAAGATGTGAAGTTATAATTTTTATTAGATATTATACACAATTAATTTTGTATAGTAAATGTTATATTTACTAAATATAATACATTTTATACTTTATTACATAGTATTAAATATTTGAATTTTTATATAAAATTTAAGTATAATTAAGTTATAAATTCCTTAAAAATTATTTTTAACTCAATTTTTGTTATTTTTTATTGAGCATTCAAAATTTTTATAATTTTTTAATGAGTGATGTAATTCTTATCTTATCGATCAATTTGTTTATGTATCTTCGAATATTAAGAAATGTAAAATTTTATGATTAATTGATTAATATAAAATAATATCACAGATATAAAATAATAATTGATTGTTATTGTTTTGATGAAAACATATGTTGAATAACGAGATCATCGTATTTTTCAACAATCTTTATGATATTATTTATAGAAAGAATTTAATTAAAAGATTTGGAAATTTTGAATTTTCAATAAAAAATATAATAAAACTTAATTAAAAATTCCAAAGTTTATAAGAGAATTAAAACTTAAAAAACCTTAATTTTATATATACAAGATACAAATGCTCATGATACTCTATTGCTAGAAAACATTATAAAAGTATTCAGATATATTAAATACTTTATGAAAAAAGCAACGTTTTTTTTAAAGAAATATCTCCATTCTCTTCATCTTCTCTTTGACTATTTCCAATCTATTATACAAATATAATTAAAATTATATATTTTATTTTCACAGTCACGACACGAAGAATGTTAGTAAAGTTTGTTTAACGCTCAAATTTTTAAACATTTCCGTTATATTTATTGGAGATAGTGCATATAAGTTTAAATATAAAAATATTTCAAAAGTAACATTAACATTAGAATAGTTAAAGATTGTTTATATTAAATTCCATTAATTAAATTTTTTATATTGAGTGTTATATTCATTAAATACAATATATTTATTGCTTTTTATACATTTAATTAATTTTTATTAAACGTTTAACTTTTAATTTTTTCATCGAAATGATTTCACAATATTTTAAGCATTGCAACAAAAGATTAATCTGTTCTTGAAAGTAGTGGTTTTGGCCTCCCAAACATCGCAAAGCTTTTAAAGTGAAGGATTTTGGATACTCATGTTTTACTAGGTGGAAGGTTAATATATATATATATATGGTTCAAACTTTATTATTTTAGTCATATTATTAATTTTTTTAATTTAGTATTCTTTAATGAGATTCAAATAATTAACGGTTATGAGTAGTAACGATGTCATTTCATGTTTTTTTTTATTTATTTATTTATTTAACATTTTAACTTTTTATTTATTTTTCAAAAAATGTTCATATGTTAACCTATAACGTGTCACATGTCAAAGTCAATATTTTATATTCGATTTGGTTCAATATTCGTTATTTTTGTTCAATTTAGTCCAAAATTTTTTAAGATGATGTTAATATCAAATTTAATTTTTATATAAATGTTATAATGATGTTTTTGTTAAAATTCACATTTTTATTAAATATTTTGGTTTAGGGTTACAATTAGTTTAATATTAGAACGAGAATCTTAAGGATGATGACTAATCTTAAAAATTTAGATATAATTTTAAACTAATTGTAATCTTAAACAAAAAATATTTAATAAAAATGTGAATTTTAACAAAAGCATAATTATAACATTTATATAAAAATTTGATTTGATATCAATTTGGGGATGGATACAATTGCTCAATTTTAAACAAAATTAGGATCAAATTGAATAAAAATAACAAACATAGAGACTAAATTGAATATAAAACATAGACATTTAAAAAAAACAAAAATAATCATGAAGTGACACGTGACAATCATTGTTCAACACCGTTAATTATTTAAACGACGTTAGCAAAAAAGGACCAAATTGAACAAAATTGATGAAAATTGAGACTTAATTCATAAAAAAACAATATTAGTACTAAAATGACAACATTGAACCAAAATAGGGACCAAATGTATATTGTAAACAACTTTAGTAAAAAAGGACCAAATTGAACAAAATTGACGAAAATTATGACTTGATTGATAAAAAAACCAATATTAGGACTAAAACGACAAAACTGAACGAAAATATGGATCAAATTGTTTAACACGGTTAATTAGTTAAACGACGTTAGCAAAAAATGATCAAATTGAACAAAATTGACAAAAATTGGGACCTGATTGATAAAAAAACAATATTATGACTAAAATGACAAAATTGAACAAAAATAGGGACCAAATGTATATTTTAACCTAAATATAAAGTCCTAAAATTTAAAATAATTATTATCTTATAACTTAGTAACATATTTGTATAAAATTTAAAATAATTATTATCTTGTAACTTATTTGTATAAAATGTATAATAATGGTGGAATTGAATTATAATTTGATTGCTTGGAAAATTGTTTTTGGGTTGTTTTAATATTTTTGTATGTGGGACTAATTTGATTTATCTAGGATTGTCCAATTTAATTTATTTGATGGTTATTCTGAACTAAAATAATATTTTAAACTAAGAAGGAACTATAGATAATCAAGTTGGACAGTCTGTTCAAGTCAAGTTGAGAGTTAAAACTATGATACAATGTTGGGCGATAACAAAGAATCGTTGGGGTGCCACTCATAGGACTTAAGTTAGTGAGCTTCAGTGGTCCAGAGTGATGAATGCAACCATGGAACCACTAGGCACTCGCTTGACAGTGAACTCCAAAGGTCCAAGGCGCTGGGTGACCCCTACAGTGTTGGGTGATCCCTTGGCTGCGTTGGGTGCTCACTTGATAAAGTATTATTTATCTTTCAAAGGTTTAGTTTTATTTTTTTATGCAAGATTTGTAAATACATTTTATATACTTATATTTTGATTTAGGTTTCTTTATCAACTTTGTAATGCTTTAAATTAGTAAGGTGAATCCTACTAGGGATGGCAAAGCGGATCAGCCCGACCCATTTTGGCCTGTCCCGCATTTTGGCCCTCAAAGTACAAGTCGGGTTGGCACGCCTCGCAAGTGAAGATCAAGTTCATTTTTATGGCCCGCACCGCCCCTTACCTAGCTTGCAGCCCACGGGCTGGCCCGTGTTTATACTCTTGGCACCGCTTGTTCACATGCTTTAATGGTATACAACGATGGATCTACATAGTGAAAGAAAGAGATTGAAAATGTGTGGTGCAAGAAATGGTCCACTTTTACCAAAAAAGTTGGAAAACACAACAAATAGACTGTCAACTACTCGCATCCAATACTTTTGCAACATCTTTCAATCCAAAGCTAGACACCATTTCAATTTTTCTCACTTTTTTATTTGACTAGTTTTCATTCAAATCATGGTCTTATGTGAATCTCAACACAAGAAATTCCAATACAATGCATAATTCATTCTCTCTCGTCTTTTTTATTGGAATTAATAACATTCAAGAAACCCTATTAAGTAAATATACAATTTACCTTGAAGAGGGGTCACTGTCGTCGTCTAAGGGTTGCGCACCGTTGGCTTGGATGGTAGAGTAGGCATCGTTGGTTTCGACGATGGAGGAGTCGCCGCTACTAGCTTTGGCGGGTGGAAGGAGTCGCCGGAGTTATTGAGAGGCACTAATGTCTCTTTCTATTTCAGGGAGACATACTCACACACTTGACCTCACCATTCTTTGTGTTGCGTTTCGTGAAGGAAAGGGAAAGAAAGAATTGACCACTCATTCATGCACTTCACCTGACCTATCACTCTACTACTACCTTCATTTTTTTAATTTTGTTAATGGGCTATCAGGCCAGCCTGTCCTGCCTCGTCGTAAGCCCGCACGAGTTACAGGTTTGTGCAAGACGGGCTTGTGCCGGCCAATAGGTTTAACATTCCAATCCACTCCGCATTTTTTTCTTTTGAGCCTATGGGCCAGGTCGCTTTGCCCACCCCAAATTGACATCCCTAAATCCTACTAAATTGGGGTGTTACACAAAACATATATAAATAAAAATATTTATATAAAGATACTTAAAACAAAATAAAAAATATAATTTATTTATAGTGTTTTTCCTATATATGTATCTAAGATATTTAAAATAAAAATTATAGTTAGAATCATGAAGAATTTATAAAATTATTAATGAACGGATTGTAACATGAATTATAGATTTACTTTCTATAATAAAAATGAAATAAATTTTTAAAATAAAATCAATCTCTTTGTCAATACGTAGACATGTGACTGCAAAATTTAAATTTCTATTCTCTTCATCTTTTACACACATGTTATGCTTCCTTTAAAAATCTTCCTCTCCATTCTTTTTAACTTCTCTTCTCTATACCTTATCTTTTTTTCAAAATCTGATTGCATCTTGCAATAGATAAGAAGCTAAGGGTCGTTTTTATCTGATCAAAAATCTTAAATAGAGTAAGTTTTCATTTGCTCTACAATTTCCTTTTTCTCTTAATTTAGTAAGGTTATGATCATTAATCTTATTGGGTGTTAGTTAAGAGAAGTGATTATCACAACTTGTTCTATCATATACTAAATTTTTATCATGTTTGGAGACCCTAGTCTAGGTTTCTAGTGTAGATAATATTGTTTCTTGATTTAAAAAGTGTCTTCATCATTATATGAATAGTATAAATGAAAGAAAGTAAATAAAGAGAAAAGAGAGAGTAAACATTGTAATTATTATTTAAGTGAAGTGGAATAGAGGAAAAAATATTGAAAATATTTTCAATATTGTCTAACCTTCATCAATACATGAAAATAAAAACCAACCAAAAGAAATAGTACACTCCTAATTATCCGAATGCCAGCTCTTTTTACTTTCCTTTCTTAAGAACTTCACCAACACATTTGTTGTCACAAGACCATTATCTTTTTCCATATTTTCCTCCATTTTTACGTATCCAAACTCTTATGTTTCTCCTTTTTCCTTGTCTTTCTTCTCTAATCAACCTATCACTTTAAAAAACACAATCTTCAAGATGAAAAAGGTTTTATTTATCCATGATCTATGAAGTTTACTATCTTTATATAACCCTAACATTTTGGTAAAATATTATTTTATCTTTGAAATGATATAATAGTTTGCACAATGATTTTTCTGTCAAATTTCTTGTTTGCATGTTGAATATGTGTTATGGGTATTATTGTTATGATGCATGATGAGTGTTGTGACCCATGAGTTGTGGATTTTATTCCTTATGAGCGTGAGGGGAGAAATCCCAAATTTTTACATGTCTTAAGGTGTATGTGGTATGGAAATTTGGGTGTTTTGTTGAATGCATATTAATGGAGATACATTTGTTTTATTTAGAGGTTGTAACTGGTTTTGGATTATTTCTAACTCGGTATAATTGAGTTTGGTTGCTCTAGTATGTTGGGCAGCGGCAAAACTACAAATTTTGAGCTTTTGCGTCGTGCAGACTTGCTAGGTGAGTAAACGGCTCGCTTAGCGAGTGCTAAAATTAATTTTAACAGAGAGTTTTCCTCGTTGGCCGAATAATTCTCTTTGGACGAGTGAGTTTTCCAACTCTGAGTCATCTTGAAAATTTTTGAATTCCTTCTTCGATAACCGTCAGATCGATCTGAAATGTTTACAGCAAGTCCTAGACATATGATGCTTTGTTTTGACCGTTGTGATCTTTGTTTTAAAGTATATAGTGAGAGCAATTTTTCTTGTAAGGTTTCCGTAAATTAGGTTATTAACAAGCTTTGACCTTTGTCACTTGTGTAGTGCATAACTTTTTGTATAGGTATCCAATTGGATTGATTCTTTTTGCATTAAGTTATTGATTCAATTATCTTTGATTTGAATGTAAGAACATATTACAACTTTGTACAAGTTGCGATTTTATTTTTAAAACTCCAAACCGATTTGCACCCACACATATATATATGTGTATATATATATATATATATATATATATATATATATATATATACACACACACACATATATATATATAGTAGTGTTGTTAAGTTATTGTGTAAATTACTTGATGATTATGTGAATGTGTGAGAATGATATGAACTTTTGGAATTTAATGATGTATGAAACTGTGAATTGTGTTACATAATGATGATGACCTTGTTAATGGATATGTGTTGATATTGATGATATATAATGTATGAGACTTATTTAACTGTGAATTGAGAGTGATAATGGATTTTTAAGGTAAATCCTTTTAAAGTATGTGTGCTTTGGTGTGCATTGATGTAGGGACTCATAATTTGAAAGTTTATCCTGACATTCTACTAATCATTCAAACTCATGTAGATGAGAATGAATTAGGAGTGGAGAGTAATAGGAGGTCGTGGTTGGAAGAACCATTTGTAGTTCTAGGAACCTGTATAGGATTAATCTTGTGGGGGGGGGGGGGTTATCCATCGTAAGTGCCAAAACTTCTAAGTAGTTCTACCTCAATGTTGGTTATCCGGATAACTGAGTCTAATGAGTCTTCTACAATGTGGCTTGTTGTTTATAATGGTGTGAATTACTCAGCTCCCTAATATGATTTGATTTATGATTAATGGAACATTTGTTTTTATATTAGCTTACCCTTTCTTGTGTGTGTTTCTTATCTTGTTCTTCTTCTTTTGCAATGATCACCAATATTTGGTGTTGTTCTTTTGCAATAATCACCAATATTCCAATATTTGGTATGAGCAGATGATGATTTAAGTGTTGACTTCCCTGACGATGACAGTGTAATGTTTAGATCTTAGTTAACATTTTGCTACTCGTTATCTTTAGAAAAACTCTATAGTTATTACTTTCTTTTAACTCGCTGAATTTGAATTTGAATTACTTTTTGAATAGTAACCGTATAAAATTCTAATTGGTAATTTTGTTCTATTATTTTGGGTGTTACAACAATAACGATTCAAAATTATCTAATGTGATATAAAATTTAGGATTTATATTATAGTTTAAATTAATTTGATGTGTGCTGAGCAACATTCACAGTTAAAAATAATCTATTTTGATAAATTGTTTAGTGCGGTTATAATTTAAATATATGACGTTGAACAATATTAACATTTAAAAATTAATTAATTTGTTTTGGTACAAATTTTTAATTAAGATTATGAACAATATTAGTGGTTAAAAAATAATGTTTTGATTTTGAATTAACTTAAATATGTATATTGATATAAAATTTTGGATTAAAAATATAATTTAATTATGTTATATATGGAACAACATTAGTCATTAAACCTCCTCCTTTGTAACTTTACAGATTCAAAATTCAGGATATTTGGAGTTGAGTATCAAGAGTTTATGAAAAAAATCTATAAATATCATAGAATTTTAAATTTATTTTAATAATATTTTCTGTCTGTATAATTATTTAAATAAGGTTTTTCTAGCTTTCCATTTTACATAACAATACGTTGGAGAGAATAAATTATAGATGGATTACTTTTAAAAAATTATAATGGATTCCATTTTAAAAATTATAATAGAATTTTTTTTCTATGTTTAAGACTGCTAGCTTGTGCACAGAGATGAAGAAGAATTTTAGGAAAAAAATTTAATTTATAAACTAAAAAAGTAAATATATATTTTAAATTTATCTAACATCAATAGAATCAATTTTACCTTTTAGAGTAAGTACTACGTTGTACAATATAAATTATAATATATTTTAATAATTTTTTAGATTAAGTGATTTAAGTATATAAATTAAGTTTAATAGTTAACTAATTTAAATAATAATAATAATGAAATAAAAACTTTTAAAATTATAAATAAACAAATAATATAAGATAATTCTGTTTTTATTTAACTTTTGCTATTTATTATTTTTATATATTATTTAATTAAATTATACTTGGTAATTGAATTTATAAATTACTTAAAAATGTATTAGTGGATTACGCTTTAAAAAGTGGAAGAAGATGTTTTCAGTGAATTTCTCAAAACTGATGAGATGTGATAAATATGAGATAGGATATAGTATCAAAGTCAATAAGAGAATATGGCTACTTTGTAATCTTAGGTTGCATTCTTGCAAGCAATTTCAGAAAATTTAATTGCACACAGAGGACACAGACTTCAACCAAATTAGGTTTGAATTCTCAAATGCTTGGGTTTACAATCTGATAACAAAAGTTAAATTCTAAATTCATGGTGTTATCACATTAACTGCTAATTGTCTTTAACTCAAAAGAGTGTCCACAATAAGATTCCAGTGACTGGTGAAAGTTTCATTTACTTGTTGCGTTTGGCAGCACGCCTTCCTTGGCCCTTCTTTGGTGGTCCTTTTCCTCGTCGCTTCAACATTTCAAGCTTGGATAGACGTCTAGAAAGAACAACATAACAAATGATGCTGAATCAGTGGAAGTCTATGTAACATGTGAAGTTACCAGAGATTCTGACTGTAACATTAACATACTTGTAAAACTTGATGCAAGACAACATAGTCATATTCACATGAAAATCAAAAACAAACATTACCTGATTTAAATATCAAGTTTTCTTATCAGAAAGAAATAGGTTCTACTAACACAAACTTAACAGACATAGTCATCAGCCATCACCATCTTCAGTATAAAGTTTATTTCTAATGTTGCTTAAACATAATATAGTTTGCATCAGACCTGCAGTTTCTACATTTCTATTTTGAAAAGCTGTAAACCAAGTTCAAAGGCATACAATGCACAGGAGTGACAAATATATATACAAAATGGACCAAATTTTAGATGGTAAAATTTCACCTTCAGAGGGGAAACAATCGCACCAACAAAACAATAGAACTAATAATATCCAGGTATTCAGAGAAGAAGAGGGGTGTTGACAAGACACTCTTTAACTCATTCCTTCTAACATATTTCTCACTGTTAATATAAAAGTTAAAAATCAAGGTGAAGACTAAGTGCGAAACCTACATAAAACTTATACTTCTTAATCAATTTCAGCTAATAATAAAAGTAGTTGCAGGCATTTGTCATGTGTCAACAAATTTTGGAATTCGTACCAAATGCAGAACATCTAAAGTTGATAACCCGTCCACTCAAACGTGCAAACATTTTCCCATCTACTCGGATTAAAGGAAACACAGAATGACAAAAACTCCATACCAAAACCCTCAACAGAAAAAAAAAAAAAAAACTTGATAATACCGTTGCATTCATTAATCAAGATAAGAAAACCCCATAAACTCTCACATGCTACAAAATCACAGGAAACTAGAGAAATAACCAAAACGGAATAACACCATCAGAGAGGCATAAACACAAACAGATGGTGGGCATTCCCATGCGGGCGCGTGCAAGCAAATTACGATGGATAACAAGGTGAGATAGAGCTGTGAGAGAATACTCTTGTTCTTGACGAGCCATGACAAGAGGGTCGTCTTTATTGATGTCATGAGGGTACCACTGAGCGACTTTTTCACCGAAGAGCTTCATGCGGAGAATCTTGTGCGGAGATTTCTTGCCGGAGGGATTCAATTGGTGGCCGAAGATCCTTGCTCGTGCTTCCGGCACTCCTTGATTGATCGCTGCAGCCAACATCTTCTTCAAAGCCATCTTTGTTTTCTAAGTCTCTATGCGTCTCAGAACTGAAAAGGAATGAGATGGAGACCACGGGGTTTAGTGGGATCATTTTGTGCCTAATCACATTTTAACCCCTTGAAAATATATATTTCTAGTAGTACCCTGTCATGAAATTTTTGTATTAATAGTGAAAAAACATGCACATGTTTACATTTTTATAATAAAACATAATGAAATTATAATTATAAAATAAATATAAATAATTTTTTCATAAAATTTTATTTATTTATTAAGTTCATAATTTTTATTTATTTAATTTAAAAAATAGTTAAATTTAAAAACATGATTAAATTTAAAAAGTCAGTTAAATTTAAATACAGTCATATATAGATGCCACCTAGTAGGTTCAAATAAAGTCATAAGTTTCTATATGAAAAATATTTTTATTACATACTTCAAAGTGTGTATCATTATAGCATTCTTTTCCTTGTGTGAACTAAAACAGTAAAAATAATAATAATTAGTAGCTTAACCTATAGAATATAATAAAAAAAGACATGAAAAAAATCTTAAAAAGTAGCATAATTTTTAATATATATATATATATATATATACATATATATATATATATTTATTAGTTAATTGTGTAGTAAAAGGGAAATGAAAATAAATAAAAAACTTTTAAAAATCTAATAAAAATTATCAAAAAGGTCAAACAAATCAAAGAATTATTTTTAAAAAATAACATGTTTATTAATTAATAAGATAAAGAATATTTTGAAATATTTAAACCTAAATATATTTTCACACATCAAAAATAACATGAAGGGAGGATTTGCATAACATTTGGTGACCATAAAGTCAAATCTTTTCAGGATTCTTAGGTATGTTTAGAAGCTTTTTTTTTTTAGTTGAAACTTTCTTCATTTTTCTTTGAAGTTGGGAGGGGACAATACCTTTGGGGCGTTCCAAATTCCAACTCCATCTTTTGTTCTTCATTTCTCTCAAGTTTGGAGAAGGGACAATATCTTCATTGGTGCATTCCAACCTTCAACTCCTGTTTTTGTAAATTTTTTACTCAAGTCTCAATGAATTCAGATTTGTTTCCTTTGTCAGAATCATCTACTCTTCCTTGTTTACTTGACAGTTTAGATTCGTTACTCTTGCACCACTTTGTTCTACTTTTGGTTTAAATATAGATTTTTAGTTCCTGCTACTTAAATCCTGTTTTGGTTATAGTTTTCGTGATTGTTTCCACATTATATATTCATGCCCCTAAACTCAATTACAGATTTCTCACTTTTCCAATTCTTACATTTAGTAAGGTTTTCTAGTTGGTTAGTTTTAGGAACTTAATTATGCACTTGTTATTTTTGATAACTTTCAGTTTTAATGTTCAATTGGTACTGTATCAAACTTTTTTCCATGTTAATACCATGATTCCATCCATATCACATCATATAAACACATTCAGCATCACATCTCCCACAATATACTTTACTGCCAAGCTGATGCTGTCATGCTAGTTTAAGAACTTTAGCTGCCAGATTCAGTTTTAAGTGTGATTTAGTGAATTCTGCATTATTTTCCAGTCATGCATTCATTTCATGCATTATTTTAGTGATTTAAATTTGTTCCAACCATTCATTTTTCATAATTCACATTGTTAGTTCTTAGGAATTTTGTCAAACACCTTGTGAATACTCAGTTTTCTCTTAATCATTTTATCAAACACTTTGAGTTTTAGCATCCCTGCATTGTTTTAGGTAGTTTTAAAGTTCATAATAGGTTTATTATATTTTTCAATACATTTGATGCATTCTTACATGATTTTCATGCATTATAATTCATTCTAGAGATTGAAGTGAAACCATTGCATTCACATTCACAAACCATGCATTCTGTCGGGGTTTAATTAGAGTTTTAGATATTGGTTCATTTATCATATGCAGAGCATTTAAGGACTGTTATAGTGTTGTTTAAAGTATTATTTCACATTCTCCCATTATTCTATGTATAATTCAGATTTCACACTCTCCAATCACTCATCATTTACTTGGATTGATATCTTAATTGATCCTTACATTACATTAATTGTTAGTTTTTGTCGGGAGAAGAGTTGAATCTACAATCTCTTTCATTCTCTCTTATAAACTTACCAAACTAACTTTATTTCTCGAATGATTAGTAGGAGGATTGAAACCACGACTATTAGGAATTTATAATCCTTCTTTCCATACATTTTCCATGATCTCTTCATACTCTAGTCTTATTTACTCAGACATAATAATAAATGTTAAAACAATCTTCTTAATTCTTCATTACAAACCTTCATATTCTATTTCAATGATCGTCATCGTCCAGATTCTATTTGTAGTAAGGTGTAAGAGGAAAACGAAGAAAAATAAACATCCCATTTCTACTAAATACTCTCCAATTAAATAATTTAAAATAAAAAAAATAAGTTAATTAACGTAATTTCAGTGTCTTAATTAATCTGTTTGGTTAAGCTAACAAAATATACTATACATAGTATACCCCTTAAAATTAGTCTTCCATCCGAAAGGCAATGAGCAAAGTATAGTTGCGTCATGCAAATGGCACAGCATTCCCTGAATAAGGTGCAGTTAGTTATTACTAATTACTAATACTAAACAACAACAGCTTCTAGAATTCTAGGGCTAATATCTCTCATTTCATCACCGTGGCTATGAGTTGTTTACCACAATGACCAAATGGATTTTCGTCTCCATCATCGTCTTGGTTCTTTTTGTTGCAAGCTCTTTCATTCTCGAAATTGATCTTGTAAGTTTTTCTTCATCATCAATCTATCTTTCTTCAATATGTTTAAATTCGATCCTCTTTTTTGCGTTATTTATCTCTTTCTCTGTTTTTATGATCCACATGCAAATTGTTGTTATTCTTTGGTGCGGTGTTTCATAAGAATTCGTGTAATTTTTACCCTGAAATTCATCATTTTGCTACCCTCTTCAAATCTCAATTTATTATTAACGATTTTCGGATCATGTTTAGGACAGAAGAAAATGTATAATGAGTGATGAATATAATACAAATGGGAGGCTTGATGCATGTTAATGGTGTTTGCTTAAGAAAGAGAAACTCCTTTTGGGATTCTAATTTGCACTGAACGTATAATGATAAAATAATAATTAAATGATGTTACTTTCTTAGTAATATTTTGAAGTGAATAAAATTTAAAAAATGCTATTTCTTCTTGTTTGTTTTTAGTTATTAATGTTAATACAATCAAAATGTATTCTTTTCTACATACAAATGCTTTCATAGTTGATTACAGTAATGTATGATTAATAATTTAATTTGCAAGAAATAATTTTCTTTACGGATTTCCATATATAGATTTTAAAAATTCCATTAAATAGTTGTTGGAAATAATTTTACAAATTATAAAAAGTTCTAGAAATCGATGGTGACATGCTACATTATACTTCACTCATTTCGACTAAAAATACATTTTAAGAAAATAATACTTCAACAATAAAAATAAATACAACTATCCGACCATTAGTCTAATAATATACATGTGTAATTAATAATTTAAGTGAGGTTTTTATATATTTTTATGTTTAAATAAATTTTATATATATCATTCTTTTTCTTTACTCTCATAAAGTACACATTTTTTTTATAGAAGGGTAAAATGTGTATTAGTATAGCACAAAGATATTATATATATAATCGTTTTACCTTTTGTTTTTCAGTCCAGAATAGGAAGCACTACTCTTAGGAGAATCATCATATTCAATAACCAACAAAATCAATTCTCAATTAGTTGCTCTGATGGGAACTCAGCAAAAACATGTTCATCGTACTATCCAACAAACATTGAGTTTGAAGATGATTCACAACCAACATCATGTCCAGAATATTTTAGATGGATTCATGAAGATCTAAAACCATGGAAGAGTACAGGAATCACAAGGGAAATGGTTGAAAGAGGCAAAAACATTTCACATATTAGGCTTGTAATTGTAAATGGAAAAGCTTACGTAGAAAAGCATGGCAAAGTGTTTCAAACAAGAGATACGTTCACAATATGGGGAATTTTGCAACTCCTAAGGTTGTATCCAGGAAAAGTACCAGATTTGGAGCTAATGTTTCAATGTGGAGACAAGACTGTGGTGAACAAAAAAGATTTCCCAGAAACACAAATTTCACCTCCACCTGTCTTCCATTACTGTGGAAATGATAATTCACATGATATTGTCTTCCCTGATTGGACCTTCTGGGGTTGGTAAAGTTTCTATTGCCTATTCATATTTGTTTTTGTTAGGTCTATGTAGAGAAAAAATGTAATAATTTTATCGTTTTTTTTCTCTTACTAGGGCTGAGCTTAACATAAGACCATGGGAAGCAACATTACATAATATACAAGAAGGCAACAAAATAGTGAAATGGAAAGATAGGGTACCCTATGCTTTTTGGAAGGGCAATCCCAAAGTGTCCTATGTCAGGGGAGAACTAGGCAAGTGCAATGCCACAGAAACCCATGATTGGAATGCAAGAATATATGGCATAGTAAATAATTTATAAACCCTAACCTTTTTGTGTCAATTAGGTAAATTAATGCAGTGATTACTTCAAGATGAAACTAACCTTTTTCTTTTCTTTTCAGCAATGGAAGGCTGAGAAAGCAAGTCATTTCGAGAACGCAAAACTAGAAAATCAATGTACCTATAGGTATTAATGTTTTCAACATATAATCTTCTCGACTTTTTCTTTTCTAAATTTGAAACTTTGTTCATGTTTTGTTTTTTACTGTTTAGATACAAGATCTACGCAGAAGGGGCTACATGGTCTGTGAGTGAAAAGTACATAATAGCATGTGACTCCATGACCATGTTCATAGAGCCTAAGTATTATGATTTCTTTACAAGAAACATGTTACCTTTACAACACTATTGGCCTATCAGCATCAGAAACATGTGTGAAGAAATTAAGTATGCAGTGGATTGGGGAAATTCTCACATTCATATTGTAATCACTCTCTTCCTTAATTTCTTTTTAACTAATTTCTATGCTTTAAAGAAATTACTCTCAATTTTGTTTTTCTTGTATATAGCTTAACTTTCTCATTTATATTCAATACACTTTCAACTCATATTTTCATTCTTGAATTTTTGACAACTTTTACCATTATGTTCTAAAGAACTGTCAATTTTAATTAATTGCAGGCAGAGGCGATTGGGCAAAGAGGAACCAACTACGTTGTAGAGAATTTAAAGATGAAATTTGTGTATGATTACATGTTTCATCTGTTAAATGAGTATGCAAAGCTCATGAAATTCAAACCAACTATACCTACAGAAGCTGTTGAAACTTGCTCTGAAAGTATGGTTTGTTCTGTGCGTGGTTTGAAGAAACGTCTTTTTGTTGATTCCATGGTGACTTCACCAAGTGAGACACCTCCATGTTCAATTCCTCCTCTTTATACACCAGAAACTTTGAATGAGTTTCTGCAAAAGAAGCAAAATCTGTTGAAACAAGTGAAGACAAGGACGATAAATATAAAGGAATAAACCTCACTTCATTGTGTTGTACTCTATATGTAGATGTAGTTGTTGCAGACATGCAATATTCGTAATGCATGTCACATTATCAGTTAGGTAGTGTAAATTCAACCTATATATCAAATTTTGATTGCATATTCTTTACAAGATCATTTTTTTTAATTTTATATTAAGGGTTTAGTTCATAGGATATAATTTTCTGAAATAAATAATTTTTTATTTGTAATAATTATTTTAAAGACCAATAATTTTTAGTTTATAAATTAGTATATAAATTAAGTATTATAATAATTAATTATTTTTTATTTTTAAAATCGACTGTTATTTAAGGATTTTTTTTTAAATGATGAGGTATAGACTTGTGTATTGTTATAAGATTGTACAAAACTTAGGTATTACACCACATTTTGTAATGTTTAAGAGAGGTGATAAATTAAAGTAAAGGAAAATATCAATGCTTGATATTGTTTGCTTCTGAATTAGTTGGATATTATATTAACCCAATTAGAGGATTGGTAAAAAATCATATGATTTGATCATATATATTATAAAAAGTGATTCTTTTGTTTCTGATTTTTGATTACTCCTTAAAAAACAAAATAGTGTTTGGTTGATATAGTAATAACTTGCTCATCAAGAAAAGTTATTATTAATAAGAATACAATTAAAATTTGTTCTACTTGATAAGTTTGATAAAACTGATATTGTTGGTTTAAACCATGTAACACTTTTCAAAAAAATTCCCATCAACTTCCTTTGCAAGCAAAAAAATGTTTTAATAAGTCAACTTAACGTGGGTTCACAAATTGTGTCCATGTTTGAATTTGTCAACGTTAAAAGAGAGATTTTTTTTTTTAGTTTTTCGGTAAATCTATTAGTAAAATGGGTATTAATTTTTCTATCAAATATAATAAAATATTTGTTATAAATTAATTAGAGATGGATGAAAAAAAATCAGAAGAATAAGAAGAAAAGGAGATGCGACGAAGACAACAACAACTTCAACAAAGTCGGACGAAGAAGAGCCAAATGAGAAAGAGTCGAAGGTGACAATAACAAAAGAGGAGAGAAGGAAGAAGAATAATCAAATCACAATGTTTAACGATGATAAGTAATTACCAACATATAATTATCTAACTCTCAGTAATTAGTGACAAAATTTTACTATTCGTCGGTATCAATGAACATTTAATCAACAAAATATTGATTGTCAATAATTTTAATTTAGAAGCAAACTTTTGTGATCATTGAAGAATTTTTCCAAATAAAATCATGTTAGACATTACTATGATCATTGACATCTCAGCTATGCTGACATCTAAAAACTCATGAGTCATTTACCATCACATGAAAATTCATTGAAAAATAAAAGAGTACAAAGATAAAATTTATACTTCACTAGACATATGCAAACTATATACCTATTATAAAAAATCTAAATAAATATATGGAGATAAAATATTAAACCACCTATATTGTTTTCTATGAATAAAAATTAAATTAGTTAACTTATCAACACAATGATTTCTTTAAAAAAAACATGAGAAACTCTAAACTGCATCTAGCATCTACGTACAAAAATGCAAACACTGACGACATCTCCCTCTAAGACTCGAAAGAACCACTCGTTGATCCAAAAAAATATGACAAACTAAAGAAAAATCACTTTCCAACCAAAGCCCTAAATACCCTCTTTCGAGCATGCTCCAAAGCATAAAGAGCCAACATACACTCACCATAAATAGAAACTTGTACCCTAAAAAAGTCTTAAAAGTACTCACATATTCACCCAGACTTCCTCTAAAAATCTCATAAAGCCAAACTAGGACAACTCCTAGTTGCACTATCAATATTTAACTCAAGCCAATTAATAGATGGAACTTCCATAAATAAAACCACCATACTCTCCATAGTTTCAATATTGTAAAATTTCAACATTTTTTAGATTTATTACAAGTCATACACACTAACTCTTTAATTCAAAAAATAGTAAAAAAAACACACAATTAAATTCTGAAATCTACTATAATTTTTCATCTTAAATTTTACCCATCAATAGTTTTGTTTTTTTAATGAAATAAATACCACTAGAAATTATTTTAGTACTTTATTTAATCATTTAACTAAATTTGTTATATCTAGAAACCGCTCATTTTTTCTCAAAACAATTAAACATATAATTTCTTATCCGATTTCATTCTTTTGAAAAACACCAAAAACAAAAAGAACGATAAAATAAATTTTGGTGATTTTTTTCGTATAAGTTTTTTTTTAAATGTTACCGTGAAAAAAAAAATGACATTATTAACTACTAGAAGAAGACGAATTTTCTTTATAAAGGTTTAATAATTATTGTTTCATGTCATGTGCTAAGAGAGTTAATTGTTTCTCTTTTAAGTAACGAAATTAATTATATATTTTGTTTATGACGAAATTAAGATGTGATTAGTCAAACCACGATTAACCTAGACTCTTGGGCTAGGAATAATATTAATAAAAATAAAATAAGAAAAATGTGTTCAATGAAACCCCAGTTTCATTGCACTAAGACGGATCCCACACACAGTTTCTTCAGTTATAAGAAAATAAATAACATTAATACCACAAATATAAAGAATAGGAAGAATTGATACGTAAAAGTGCATTCACCTTCAAAATAAGAATTTATATATTTTATTTATATATATTAGACACCAACCAGATCACTTCGATGATAATTTAAAGGAGACAATGAAAATTAAAATGCAAGCAATGACAAAGTTAAAAATCTAATATTTTGATATTCAATCATGTTATTTTAATTTTTGTAAATATTATTAATTATTAATTTAATAAATATAACTTAAAATTTGTTTTATTAAAAAACATTTTTTTTAATGTTTTGACAAATATAATTTTATAGATGGTTAGATGGGGTTTAAGCAATGAATGAAATCGTGTAGCCCAAAAAACTGTCACTAATTTTCATATACTCTATAATTCGAGTAATGTTGACTTCATCATTATCTCTATACAATAAATGAACATATAAAATAGATAATAGCATTCAGTTACATAAAAATAATTTTATTCAATTAGATACAATTTTCATTCTTAATATTGACTTAACTATATGTTTAATATTTTAACTTAATATAACTAATTAAAGTACAATAATAATTCCATGTGATTTTTTTTCACGTTACGTGGTGTAGTGATTGCAATAATATCGTGTTAAGAAAGATAACCATGACGATATATTGTTCATTACAAGCTCATGTATATACAATAATTTATTTTCCATTATTGGTTAGAATTCTGCCACTTGACAATATTTTTAACATTGTTAATATTTTTAATTATGTTTAATAATATTTAAACTCTTTTATGAATAATAACATTAATCAATTTCAATATAGTGTCTAATAGAAAATTAAAAGTTATATTTATATCTAATAAATATATTATTTAAATATTTAATCATGTTACTTAATTTAACCATATATATTATAGTTAATAAGTGTAAAATACGAATTATTGTGTAAAAATGATAATAGTAAGTATTATATTAACTGAACTTAGCAAATATAAAGGAAACTTACTGAACATAAAACTTTTCAAATAAAACTATAATAAATATTGTTTCAAATCTGTTATCAAAGAAAAAATGAATATTACAAATCAATACCATTATACATCCGTTAAAATTTAATTATTTACATTATTATTTAAAAAAAAACTTATAAGAATATGTTATAGCTATTGAAATTAAATTACATCGTTGTTTAAAGTTGTTTTTGAAAAACTAAGAATACTATATATTGTGTTGTGTTTAATAAAATATTTATAATTTATTTCACTTTATTTTTATTTTATATCCTAATAAATACATGTAAATTTCCGAAAAGTTAGGTGAATGATATCTCTCTATTAGTTGAGACAACCCGAACATATGCATAACGAAGAAGATTTAAGCGACTCTCCAAAGTAAATTAACCATTAACCATAGTAATACACACATGCTCATACAAATGAGGGTGCTATTAAGTCTCTATAAATAGATTTACATCTCACATGTTTGGTTCAATTATCTAAAATGATCTTCAAAATGTGAGTCTAAAAGAAAATAGTAACTATATGTGTAAGGATACTCTTGATTATATAGTATAATAATTAGTGTTTTATAATAGTTTTTTGTCATTTATTAATTAGATTATTTATCCTTTGTCAAACAAAAATGATTTTATTATATTTAATAAAATTAAAAATGGGAAACAACATTACTTATCTATTAAAAATTCTTCGCTAAACGTTGAGGATAAATGCTAAATGTTATATGGTACAAGAGTTATCCATTAAAATTTACTTATCTTAATGAAATTTGATGTTTGTTGAGTATTGTTTTATACGTTACCAAACCGTTACTGGACCATTTATTAATATCTAGTCCTACATTTAAGAGGTGTATGCCCCGACGTGAGAAGGGAGGGGTAAGAATCCCACATCGACTATAAATAAGAACAATTTACAATATATAATTAGATACATACCTTATATTACAAATTCATTTTATAGGATTGAACTTAAAATTCATATTTCTTATCAAAAATAGACATGGTTTTTTCATTACTTTTTTTTCATATAATCACTTCAACGACATTTTAAAAGATTATCTATTTTTTAAAGTTATTTCATTTTAGTCTAATAAAAATCATATATATGTTAATGCACTTCCACTAATTAATATAATATAAATAAATTGATGAAACAATATAATACTCTCTTTAAATATTTGTTTGTGGACAAATTATAATTATATTAGGACAAGTCAGATTGGAATTTTTAACTTGTTAAACCGTTTTGTTTTGACCCACCTAATTTGTTAAACTAGTGGATCAACTCACCCTTAGTCTGCTGGCCCATTTTTTTTTTAAATTAAAAAATTAAGTCTTTATATTATATTTTTGTATAATTGTAAATATTACTATAATTTAAATTATTGGCACTTAAAAATTAAGTTTCAAATATTAGTTATAATAGAGTAATTTAATATGTAAATATAATAATTATTTTAATTTATCCAATTAAAAATATTAATTGATCAATTAAAATTTTAGAAAATATTTATATGATTAAATATACTCTAAATATTTATTTATATATATATATATATATATATATATATATATACTTTTATAAAAAAAATATAAAAAAAAAAAAAAATAAAAAATATATAAAAAAATGTTAAAAAAAAAATTAAAATTTTAAAAAATATTTATATAAATAAATATATAATAAATATATATATATATATATATATATATATATATATATATGCAATTTTATAATAAAAATGAAAAAATAAAAAAAAATAAAAAAGGAGTAAAAAAGTTTTAAAAAAAAATTGCAAGGCAGCTTGTAGTTTCTAGTACGTTTTTTAGTAGTAAGTCAACCTAACCTAACCTATTTTTTACTGACAAAGATGGGCTGAGCTAGCTTGCTACTCCTACATAATACTAATCATTATCATATCCTTGTCCACGTTTAAATTATTAAAATACTTATAATCTATTAAGTAACCTTTTATATATGTAATACAC
>Ga0214542_1001517_pt1 | contig 47614 bp, 26 predicted proteins | sample CNSS1metaG_FD_160096 | JGI IMG/M metagenome (GOLD analysis project Ga0214542, IMG submission 160096) | Root nodule microbial communities from cowpea collected in UCLA plant growth center, Los Angeles, California, USA - CNSS1 | ecosystem: Host-associated > Plants > Roots > Nodule | place: USA... | reverse complement strand
GAGGTGTCATAAAATCAGAGCACAAAATCAGAGTAAATAATTCTAAATATTAGAACATATTCTATTTCTAATTATTAGACTAACTTCTTAATCTGAAGCAGAAACGACAAAGCATAGAGTGGGGCTGTGAAAATTAAATGTTGGGCTGCCGTTAGTTGCAAGAAAAATGGTGTAGGTATATAGAGTATTTTGGGCTAACATACAAACAAAGCCTCAAAAGAAAATACACACTAGATTAAAACAAATTTGTTTCTTTTTATTTATTTATTTATTATTATTATTATTATCCTGTTATTATTATTATTTAGACAAAGAAAAAAAAAACCAAAGAGAAAACTTATTTATTTTTTTATATTTTATATTTTATATTTTTTACCTTTTTTTTGAAAAACAAATTATTATTATTTATTCTATTATTTATTTAGCCGGACGAAATTGGGTGTTGACACAATGTCATCACATGATACCAACATCACAGGTACAGTTAATATACACATTGCACGATGAATGCCAATCAGGCTTTATCCCACTTTACTTTGTCACGTGAACCCACTTTAATGCAAGGGTCAAGATTTTTTTTTATCTATCAAGTAACTAATACGCTTATAAATTATTAGGTCATTCAGTTCATAACCATAGTTGCTTAATACCAAAACAAGGATGGTGATCCATCACGAGAATAACATTCACAATAGTTTTCTTGTTGTTGTTAACTATGAAGGTTGTATTAATTGTGCTTTTTATGTGTCGACTACTATGAATTTACAGATGTTGAAAGAAGAAATTGCAAGCTATCGTTGCTGCAGTCAGGGAAGAAGAGTCAAAGATGTATGGTTTCACAAGCCCGTGTTACGACGTTGGGACCAGTATGAAACAATTAAGCTCTTCACGAATGATGATGTTCGCGACATGGTTGCCTTCTTCCTTCCACTCCCACACGATCTCCTAATGAAGCTTTTAGTGACCTTAAATCCTCTTGAAAGTGACAACATGGATGCAATAAACTCAGCTGCAGGCAATGATGTCGATGACTAAAACTTAGTTCTTTATGTGTTTAGGGAAGTTTAAATAGTGTGTTTAGTAATCTTTATGATTAGTACTTAATTTCCATTAATGACTTTAGTGTGTGCAATGTAACACAGTATTTGTGTTTAATTGAACTTTTCTTTAAGTACTAAGTACTTATTTTCGATGACATTATGTATGGATTAATATTTTTTGTCGTATCTGAAACTTATGTCATTTGTTTAATTGCATAAAACACTATAGAATTGAATTTAAATAATATATTTATTCTATCATTAAGACCACAAATAAAATTGACATAGTCATTCACTTTACTTCATTCTCTACTCTTTTTTACTACTGAGCACCTATTGTCTGTTTAATTTTTGTTGTCATAAATAACCGAAAATGATAGATATATAGACATTAAAAATAAACTCATTTTTGACACCGAGCCCACGTGGTTTGTAATTTTTAATTCAAAATTTAATAAATATCATTTTCGATTGCAGTAATACACCTTCTTTGGATGGTGGCCGTGAAAAGAAGTCTCGTAAGTTACTTATGACGTATGTGGAGAGTTGTGATGGTAAAAGTGGGGAGTCATATTGATTATTATGGTCATTAGTTGCAGTACTTAAAAAAAAAGAAAAAATTAAATGTCACCACCAAATGTTCAGTGTGGACATCATCTAAGAAAAATCGATTTCCATTGCCACTAAATTCAATAGCTTCTTCTTTGCATGGTGTCCATGAAAAAAAGTTTCCTAAGTTAATTATGACTTATGTCGGGAGTTGCGATGGTAAAAATGGGGAGTTATGTTGGATATTTTGGTCATCAGTGGCACTACTTAAACAAAAATATATATAATGTGAACACCAAATGTTCAGTGTGGACATAATATAAGACAAGAAGAGTTTCATTACCACCAAATTCGGTAGCACTTACTTTGGATGATGGCCATGAAAAAAAGTCTCATAAGTTAATTATGACTTATATGGGGTGTTGTGATGGTAGAACTGAGGAGTTATGTTGGATATTTTGGTCATCAGTTGTAGTACTTAAAAAAAGAAAAAATTAAATGTCACCACCAAATGTTCACCCATATTTAATTTTATTAAAATATACACGTGCAATCCAGAATTTACAATAGTACTCCCCACATAATAATTTTGTATTCCCCACTTATGGATAAGTTGAGGATTTTGACAAATTTGAAGCACCATAAGCACGTTTGATGGTGGATATTCAGTGTTTAGGTTAGGGAAATTGTATGAAGGAAAATGTGTGTCAATGACTACATTGTGTGATCACAAAACGATATTTTAATTTTTTAACCACCTGCAAGTGCAATTCATAATTTGCAACACTGCTCCCCACACATTAATTCTTGACTCCCCACTTACGGATGACTTGAGGATTTTGACAATCGTTAAGTAAGACAAGCACCCACGTCAAATAACGAAAATTATATGATAGAAAATTTGTTTAAGAGACTGAATTGTGTGATCACAATACCATATTTAATTTTTTTTTAAATATGCACGTGCATTCCAGAATTTACAACAATACTTCCGAAATATTAATTCTTTACTCCCCACTTACGGATGAGTTGAAGATTTTGACAATTTTGAAGCACCAGAAAAACGTTGGATGGTGAATATTCAATGTTTAGGTTATGGAAATTGTATGAAGGAAAATGTGTGTCAATCCCTTCATTGTGTGATGACAATACAATATTTGAATTTTTTAAGAAGATGCAGTCCAGAATCTACAACACTACTCCCCACATATTAATGCTTGACTCCCCATGTATGGATGAGTTGAAGATTTTAACAATTGTTAAAGAAGACAAGAACCCCTGTTAGTGAATGGAAGTTGTAGGATGAAAAATTTATGCAACTGACTGAATTGTGTGATCGTTATACCATTTTTATTTATTTTTAAAAATCTGCAACCTCAGAACATAATTTCCAACTTCACTCCCCACAAATTAATGGTTGACTCCCCACTTACGATTGTATGATGAATATTAAGTGTTTTCGTAATGGACATTGTATGATGCAATATTTGTGTAACTGACTGTCAACACCAAATTTCATCCCGGTGAATAAATTTATTTTCAAAAAATAAAAATAAAAGTAAAAAATAAGGTGAAACAAAATTTTCTTTACTTCCAAAAAAAAGAAATATTATTTGGCCCGACGAGGATTAATCCTCGCTCCTACGTATCTCCATGTGAATGGAGAATCAGGGTTACGTAGTTCTTTTTGAAAAATCTATTTGGAAAATTATTTGAAAATGATTTAATTTGTTTTATAGTTTTGAAAATCTTTTTATTTAAATTTTAGTATTATTTTAAAATTGATGTCACGCGACGCGAGCGACCGGATAGACACTTGAAATAAATTCTTTTTTTTTCTAATCTTTTATTTTTTATTTTTTAATCATTTATAAATTTTTAATATTTTTTTAAAGTTATTTTAAAGTAGTTGTGGATGTCATTGCGACTTGAGCAACCAAATAGATATATAAGAGTAAACAAAGAAAGCTAATTTTTATTTTTAAATCATTTGTATATATTTTTAGAAAAAACAAAAGTATAAATTGGAGATTAAGTGTTTATGTAATGGTCATTGTATGATGCAATATTTGTGTAATTGACTGTCAACACCCAATTTCGTTTGGGTGAATAAATTTATTTTCAAAAAATAAAAATAAAAGTAAAAAATAAGGTGAAACATATGAAGAAAAACCACATCAATTTTGTACATCCAAATAAATGGTCTGACTCTCTAACATCCCCAATGGAGTCGCCATCTGTCGCAACCGACTCCCGGACCCAAAATCTGGTTTTTCGCAGACCTTGCTCTTTTTATGGTTTTCCATAGTTTCCTATAATAACTATGGTGGCGATTCCAAACTCTGTTTTTACAAATTTTAATTTTTGGTTCGTCGTCCCGTCGCGATTTCGGTTGTCACAGATGGCGACTCCATTGGGGGTTGACATAATATTTGCATTTATTTCATTTGACTTGTAGTTCACCAATACAAAAATATCAACAACAAAAAAAGAAATATTATTGGTCATATTAAGAAAGATATAAAAAAAGGTGAACGAAATGAAGTCAAATAAATATTGAATGAAACATTATTCAAAGATCCTTGTTTGAAACAACCCTCACATTACTTGTTTGGGCCTTTACTATCATTTACTTCCATACCCCTAGCCTTGGCCACAATACAAGCCTAATAAAGTCCACACAAATCAAAGATTGGTTGTTATCTTTTGAAGGTTTTAATTTAGAGGAAAAAATTTATTTGTTAACAGGTTTGTTCTAAAAAAATTATTCAAAAAAAAAAGATTGAGAAAGTGTGTTCAGAGATTTGCTTTTAAACACTGGGGCAGATTATTTTTGGGTGACATATTTTCAAAGCTTCAATAAGGCAAGTAAGCTAAATTTGGGTTGTCCTCTCTTAATTCATTCTTCATGAAATTCCATTTTTGCTGATACAGTATCCTCCGCTCTAAGCCTAAACTTTGATCAACCTTAACATAGTCTATCTTTATCAATCTCACACACAAACTGGGGCAATCACTTTGTTTGTAATTCATATATTCCCATTATTCAATCTGAATTGGGGCATTTATTTACAATGAAGATTGTGACCACATTAGGGGCAATTTGTGAAGACCCCGTCATTTTTCAATATCCTCAATTGGGAAAAGACAAACATACTTTTGCACCCTAAGACCATCCTAGTCTCTCATCCTAAGGCAAATTTTTGAAGTCCCCATCATTTCCTTCATACCATCAATAACTAGGGAAAGCCCAAACACATTTTGTGCCCCGAGACCAATTCAAATTGGGGCAACTCCCTAGTTAATCTTCATTACCTCATCCAAACCTTTTCAAGCCCTTGGCAATTTCATGCATGTCATTCAAATAGTGTTTCAAAGAAATTATTAAAAAAATGTTTGTTAGTAAATTGATTAGACCAAGGAAATGATTTAGAAAAGTAAAAGAAAATATCAAAGTAGAATAATTCCATGAATTGAAAATAACAATGAAATGGGGAACAATTCGAATGTTTTTTAAAAAAATGGAAAAGAAAATTCATACATAAGGTAATTCATACATCATACCAAGTCATGCATACATGAGTAATTCATCTTTTTTAATAAAGCAAATTTCATCCATGCATCCACACATCCATGCATGCATCATCGTCTATGTTTAAAAAGAAAATCATAGCCTTTCATACATCATCAATGATTCATAACGTGTGCATATGCATAACTCTTCAAACATTTCTTAGATTTATGAAGAAATGAAAAAAAAAAAAACAAATTCCACTCATGTATTCACGCATGCATGCAAACATATCATATAGTTTCAAAATGAAAATCATAACATTTCATGCATCATCAAATCATCCATCATACTCCACAAAATCATTGAAAATCATTTCCAAAAAACAAAAAGAAAAAGTCAGCAATGTTTTTTTTTTTGTTTAAGTCTCAAAAACGTTAGGCATTCACTTGGTGTTTGTCGACAATTCAAAAGCAAAATTCAGGTTCTCCCTTTTTTACATCAAGACCCTCTGCGAGGCAATGGTCATTGATTTCTTATGTCACATCGAGGCCCTCTACGAGGCAATGGTCATCGATCTCCTTACATCAAGACCCTCTGCAAAGCAATGGTCATTGATTTCTTCTGTCACATCGAGGCCCTCTGCGAGGCAATGGTCATCGATCTCTTTACATCAAGATCATCTGTGAGGCAATGGTCATTGATTTCTTATGTCACATCGAGGCCCTCTGCGAGGCAATGGTCATCGATCTCTTTACATCAAGACCCTCTGCGAGGCAATGGTCATTGATTTCTTATGTCAAATCGAGGCCATCTGCGAGGCAATGGTCATCGATCTCTTTACATCAAGACCCTCTACGAGGCAATGGTCATTAATTTCTTATGCCACATTGAGGCCATCTGCGAGGCAATGGTCATTGCTTTTTTTTTTTCAGATCGGGACCCTCTACATGGTAATGGTCATCGAATCCTTTAGATATAGACCCTCTCCTCGAGATTGGTCTAATCTCTTTTTCAAAAAGTCAAAGTATAAAAAGAATATGGTTTGTCAAATCGTGACCCTCTACATGCTAATGGTCACTGAATCTTTTGGATATAGACCTCTCCTCGGGATTGGTCTAATCTTTTCTCAAAAAATATTAAAAAAAAAAGAAAATTTTCAAATTGAGACCCTCTACATGGTAATGGTCACCGAATCTTTTGAATAGACCCTCTCCACGGGATTGGTCTAATTTGGTTTTTTCAAAAAGTTAAAAAAAAAACAAAAAGACTCAGTGTGTCAAATTGGGACCTCTACATGGTAATGGTTGTCCTTTAGATATAGACCCTCTCCTCAGGATTGGTCTAATCTTTTTTTCAAAAAGTTCAAATACAAAAAGAATTTGGTTTTTTGGATTGGGACTCTACTTGGTAATGGTCACCTAGTTCCGTTCAGATGCAGACTATCTCCTTTTGAATGGTCAAGTCTATCTTCAAATTTGTTTTCTTTTGAAACCCGAACGAAATTAGTGTTTTTATTTTTACTTATCTTTTATTACGATAATATGAAAAAGTCAAATTTTCAAATTATCTAATAAAAATAAAATAATGTGAAACATTATTTTCTTCAAAGATTTTTCAAACTTTAATTTTAGAAAAAAAGAAAAAAAAAAGATGAAAAAAAAATAAAAAAGGAGGAAGAGCCCAATTTGTTATTAATTTTCATAAGCCCAATAACTGAAATATTTTCTACCTTTGTACCCGATAGAGAAATTAATTATATAATAATAATTAGAAGCAATATCTCTTCAAATGGTAAGAATCAATATTATTAATTGGGATTGATTTTGTTCTCTGATTTGTTACTGATAATGATTGATTTTGTGCTCTGTTTGGCTGCGATTTGATCCCCATAATTTGTTGGTATCATGACCAATTCCTTCCTTATATTGTTCATTACAATTAAGGCTAAGATTGCATTGATATTGCAAGGTGTGAGTATAAATACGCACTCTGACAGAAAAAAAAAGAGGATTCTCTACACTACTCTAATTTTTTCCCATCACCACTCCCACACACACACCTCTTTTCTATCTCTCTTAAAAAAAACATATTGAAGGAGGTAGAAAAAAGAAGAAAAAAAATTCTCTACACTCTCTCTTTCTCTCATTACCACCCACATAGACACCTCTCATCTTTATCTCTATTGGAAAAACAAACACAATATTAGAAAAGGAAGAAAAAAAAATAGAAAAGGTGAGCATATATTGAAACTTTTTAAGGTACGTCACTCTCAATTCTTTCATCTTTTGATTTAGTTTTATTTTAATTTTCATTCTTTTGTTTTAATCATAAAAAATATTTTTCCCCTTTCTTTATTGTCTGCCCGGCCGCTCGCGTCGCATGACATCCAATTTAGACTTCTTTTTTTTTTACAAATATATACAAATGATCTAAAAACAAAAAATAGTTTTTTTTATTTACTCTTTTATATCTATTTGGTTGCTCACGTCGCAATGACATGCACAACTACTCTAAAATAACTTTTAAAAAAATATTAAAAATTTATAAATGATTAAAAAAATAAAAAATAAAAGATTAGAAAAAAATTTATTTGAAGTGTCTATCCGGCCGCTCGCATCGCGTGACACTAATTTTAAAATAATACTAAAATTTAAATAAAAAAATTTTCAAAATTATTTAAAAAATATTAATTAAATCATTTTTCAAAATAAACTATGTAACCGTGATTCTCTATTCACATGGAGATACGTAGGAGCGAGGATTAATCCTCGTCGGGCCAAAAAATCAAAAAAATAGTTTTGTTGTTTTTTGTACATTCTTTTATTAATATTTTTGGGGAAAATTAAATATTTTGAAAAAACCACATAACTTTTGCACATTTAATTAAAGTTACCGTCTTAGGACGGGCGTTGTGGGGTGCTATTACCTTCCCCATGCGTAACCGACTCCCGGACCCAAAATCTGGTTTTTCGCAGACCTTGTTCTTTTTAATGGTTTTCCATAGTTTCCTATAATAACTATGGTGGCGACTCCAAATTCTGTTTTTACAAATTTTAATATTTGGTTCGTCGTCCAGTCGTGATTTGGGTTGTGACAGAGCTGCCCCTCTTAGATTTTATTAGATAATATGAAAATTTGACTTTTTCATTTTATCGTAATAAAAGATAAGTAAAGATAAAAACACTAATTTCGTTCGGGTTTCAAAAGAAGATAAATTTGAAGACAAACTTGACCATACCAAGTAGAGGGTCTCGATTTGACACACTAATTCTTTTTTTGTTTTTTTAATTTATTGAAAAAACCAAATTAGACCAATCCCGAGGAGAGGGTCTAGATCCAAAGGATTCGACGACCATTACCATGTAAAGGGTTCCGATCCAAAATTTTTCTTTTTTTTGACTTTTTGAAAAAAAGTTGAGACCAATCCCAAGGAGAGGGTCGATATCGAAAGGAAAGAAATCAATGACCATTGCCTCGCAGAGGGTCTTGATGTAAAGAGATCGATGACCATTGCCTCGCAGAGGGCCTCGATGTGACATAGGAAAATCAAATGACCATTGCTTTGCAGAGGGTCTTGATGTAAAGAGATCGATGACCATTGCCTCGCAGAGGGCCTCGATGTGACATAAGAAATCAATGACCATTGCCTCGCAGAGGATCTTGATGTAAAGAGATCGATGACCATTGCCTCGCAGAGGGCCTCGATGTAAAGAGAGGAAATCAATAACCATTGTCTTGCAGAGGGTCTTGATGTAAACATAACGAAATTAATGACCATTCCCTTGCAGAGGGTCCTAATGTAAAGAGATCGATGACCATTACCTCGCAAAGGGCCTCGATGTGACAAAGGAATTAATGACCATTGCCTTGCAGAGGGTCTTGATGTATAAAAGGAGAACCTGAATTTTGCTTTTGAATTGTCGACAAACACCAAGTGAATGCCTAACGTTTTTTAGACTTACACAAAAAAAAATCATTGCTGACTTTTTTCTTTTTTTTGAAATTATTTTCGATGATTTTGTGAAGTATGATGGATGATTTGATGATGCATGAAATGTTATGGTTTTCTTTCTGAAACTATATGATATGCTTGCATGGATGCGTGAATGCATGAGTGAAATTTGCTCTCTTTTTTTCATTTTTTCAGTTTTCATAAATCTAAGAAATGTTGGAGGAGTTATGTATATACACACGCTATGATTTTCTTTTTTAAACTTAGACGATGATGCATGCATGGATGCATGGATGTGTGGGTGAAATTTGCTTTATTCAAAAAGATGAATTACTCATGTATGCATGACTTGGTATGATGTATGAATTTTTCTTTTGCATTTTTTTGAAAACAATATTCGAATTGATTCCCATTTCATTGTTATTTCTAATTCATGGAGTCATTCTACTTTGATTTTTTTTTTACTTTTCTAAATCATTTCTTTGCTCTAATCAGCAACTAACAAATCATTTTTTTTATCATTTCTTTTGAAACACTATTTGAATGACATGCATGAAATTGCCAAGGGTTTGAAAACAAGGTTTATGGTGGAAGAGAGATGGAAAGGAAGATAGATTTGAGCAATTTCATATGCAAGACTATATGATGCTTCAGAAGACATGATAACAAACAAAATTTTATTTCTTTATTCAATCCACTGATTTGACCAAAGAATGTTTTATTATTTTTCATCATTTTTCATAAGAAAGATTCCAAGAATTTGGTGATAAGAGAAGTGGGAAACAATTTGAACTTATTGTAGTGTAAAAAAAATTTTATTTTTTTTAAAATTTATGTTGATGCATGCTATGTGTTTGAATGTTTGGATAATGTATCATGAATGACCACAAAATGGAATGCAATGCATGTTTGTTTTACCTCACAGGGCACTTATTCGCATGATATGCTAATGAAATGTATGTTTATGGCTAATAATGGTGTGATTGTGATGAATTTATTATTATATACAAGGAAAGGTGAGGGTAAACGACGCCAATAGTCTCCCTTTAGTGCCTTCATTTACCATGGGTTTGATAATTAAAATTCTAAGGGAAAGTATATGTGCTCACAAGGATAGTTTCCTAATACCTAAATATCAAGGTCATTAGAGCTATGCCCACTTCATGGCATTTCCCACGATAGTTGGTAAACAACAAAAAGTGGGACTACCAATGAAGCAAACAACTCTAGCTGGGGTTCTCACAATGACCACTTGGGAAGTACATCCACTGTGACACTGCTACACAATCCCCTCTAATTCTAAGCAACTCAGACCCGGGTATAGGGCCGCACTCATGTAATGAATAAAATGTGTGTGTGTGAAGGGAGAACACAATGTATACCCAAACCTAAAAACATGGCAATTATTCCAAATACAAAAATAAAGAAGATTGAATATACACATACAATTATTTTAAATATAGAAAAGGTAAAAAACACATACCCAAAAAAAAATGAGAAAGAAAAAATATGAAGAAAAACTACATCAATTTTGCACATCCAAATAAATGAACTGACTCTCTAACATCCCTAGTGGAGTCGCCATTTGTCGCAACCGAAATCGCGACGAAATGGCGACGAGACGACGAACCAAAAATAAATTTTGTAAAAACAGAGAGTTTGGAGTCGCCACCATAGTTATTATAGGAAACTATGGAAAACCATAAAAAAGAACAAGGTCTGTGAAAAACCAGATTTTAGGTCCGGGAGTCGGTTACATGTGGGGAAGGTATTAACACCCCATAATGTCCATCCTAAGACGGTACCTTTAATTAAATGTGCAAAAGTTATGTGGTTTTTTCAAAATATTTAATTTTCCCCAAAAATATTAATAAAAGAATGTATAAAAAACAACAAAACTATTTTTTTTTATTTTTTGGGCCCGACGAGGATTAATCCTCGCTCCTACGTATCTCCATGTGAATGGAAAATCAGGGTTACGTAGTTCTTTTTGAAAAATCTATTTGGAAAATTATTTGAAACTGATTTAATTTGTTTTATAATTTTTAAAATCTTTTTATTTAAATTTTAGTATTATTTTAAAATTGGTGTCACGCGACGTGAGCGGCCAGATAGACACTTCAAATAAATTATTTTTTTCTAATCTTTTATTTTTTTTTTATTTTTGTAAACATTTGTAAATTTTTAATATTTTTTTTAAGTTATATTAGAGTAGTTGTGGATGTCATTGCGACGTGAGCAACCAAATACATATAAAAGAGTAAACAAAGAAAGTTACATTTTAGTTTTAGATCATCTGTATATATTTTTAGAAAAAAAAGCAAAATTCTAAATTGAATGTCATGCGACGCGAGCGGCCGCACAAACAATAAAGAAAGGGGAAAAATATTTTTTATGATTTAAAAAAAATGAATGAAAATTGAAAAAAACTAAATCAAAAGATGAAAGAATTGAGAGTGACGTACCTTAAAAAATTTTCATTGTCTATATGGGTGGTAATGAGAGAAGGAGAGAGTGTAGAGAATGTTTTCTTTTTTTTTATTATCTCCTTCAATATATTTTTTTTTTAAAGAGAGATAAAAATGAGGTGTGTATGTGGGAGTGGTGATGGGAAAGAATTAGAGAAGTGTAGAGAATATCTCTTTTTTTTCGATATGACAGAGTGCGTATTTATATTCACAACTTGTAATGTCAATGCAATCTCAGCCTTAATTGTAACGAACAACATAAGGAAGGAATTGGTCATGATAATAGCAGCAAATTATGAGTATCAAATCGCAAATCAGAGCACAAAATCAATCATCATCAATAACAAATCAGAGCACAAAATTAATCTTAATTAAAAATATTGATTCTTACCATTTGATTGCTTCTAATTATTATTATTATATAATTAATTTCTCTATCAGGAACAAAGGTAGAAAATATTTGAGTTATTGGGCTCATGAAAATTAATATCAAATTGGGCCCCTACAATGATTTAGTCGGATATTGGGCAATCACATGCAACAAAATCAGGTAACATTTACTATTTCTATATCGATAAATGGTTCTAAATGAATGACTTTCAATTATTGTTGTAGTTTATTTGGGTTCCTTGTGAGGGTTTGGGCTCTATTATTGATGTTGAAAGATATCAAGACCAAGCAATATGGACGTCATGCACAACTTTGTGTTGTTTTGCCATTGTGGAGTGGCACAGTCAGATGGGGTGAAGTTACTGTAACATCCCTACTAGATATTACTTATTTAAAATAAAGAATTAAGAAAAGAACATCAACTTTTATTATTCCCAAACGCGGGAAAATTTAAATCACTATCCAAGCGCTAAACAACAATTAAAGCTACACAAAAGAAATAGTCTTATTACAATTTCCAAAAACAGCAAATAAAAAGAACATAAAACATAAATAGATTCCTAGCTCGAATCCCAAGCTAGCCCATCTCTCCCTCTCAAGTGTTAGCAGCATCACCTGTATCATCAACTGCTACCGTGTAAAGAATTACACGATCATCGCCAAGCACAAATAGAAAGGGTGAGCTTATAATTGATTAAATAATATATAATATATCAGATATAACAACCATACACCCATTTGTTCTATTCTAGTTAGTTCTTGGCCAAGTTCCTATTTTTCCCAAGGTTTTTCAACCTTCAATTCACATAACATAGTTAGCCTTGGACTCAGGATTTATGATGCTCACACGAACCTACTCGCTCATAGTCCTGCTTCTACGAACCTCCCCGCTCGTAGTCCTACTCTACGGACCTACCCATCTGTAGTCAAACACACGTGATCCACTAGCTATGTACCTCCCCGCATGCAGCATCTCTCAAGTGTGAGCCGAACCGTACGAACCTACCTCGCTCGTATCCTCAGACGAGAGTAACTGGATAGGAACCTCCCTGCTCATATCATCACATGTTCACCACCATCCATGAACCTACCCACTCATGGCACAGCATCCCTAATCCAAGTCTGCATCAATGCGTACCACACACTCAAACTGCACTAAACTCGCTTGGGCTAGAAGACTTAGCTTGAGCGACCAGGCCTGTCTCGCTTAAGCTAATCTTGCTCGCCTGAGCGAGCGTGCTACAGTAGCTAACTTGCGAAGTCTCGCTTAGGCGAGTCTATCTCGCTTGGACGAGTCCCTCTTTCGCCTAAAGCCAGCACTCTCGCCTAAGCGGCGAGTTAAGCACCACGTAAAACTAAGCACGAGTTCTTGCTTAAGCGAGAACCTCTTGCCTGAGCGAGACGCCCAACCCAAGACTCAACCCTCGATTTCTCACTGAGGTGAGTTACACTCGCCTGAGCGAGATAACATGTCGCCCAAAAACCTAGGCCTCCACCTGAGTAAGTGGTTTGAGCATAATCAGGGTCAAAACTCTACAACTTTTGCCTAGGCGAGCCTGGCTCGCCCGAGCGAGATTAGTATATGGGATCCCTATTTACGCACGCACAAACACAGAAATAATGCCAAACGAGATCCCAATTGTTGACAAACAATCCACAATAGTGCAAAAGTCTTATAAACATGGTTTAACCAAATTTGGCTTCCGAAATTCGAGATTGAAACATAAACAATCATACCATACCAAAACCCCCTAAACACAGTCATACCAAAGTATAACATGCTTTTCAAACCCCATTAAACCACCCATATCCAATTCACATCAGGTTTAGCACGAAAATCCATGGTACACAATCATAAATCATGCAATTCATTCATAATCATAAAATCAAAGCATAAAGCTCCCCTAATCTGGAAATCATTGCTTCAAATGATTGTCTAACCTTGGCGTTGTGATACCTAAGAACCCTACTTTGCTTTCCCAAAACAAAATTCAGCTTTGCTCTCAATCCCAAAACTCACCTTACCACTCAAAATTCGTACTCCTCACCACTTTCTCAAATATCAGTCTAAAAAAACTATTTTAAATGCTTTATTTTGCCTTTTTATATGACCCCTATTGGTGGTTAATGAAAAAAAACGAAAATGCCCTTTTAATGTCATTATGGGCTGTTTTTCCCAACTCCCCATTGCCTTTAGGGTTTTCCCACCCTTTCACATTCATACCATAATTATATTAGCAAAAATAAAGAGGTTAATTCCGTTCTGATCAAGGTTTGAACACACACCCCTACAATTACAAAGTTAAGGCACAACCAATTCAACAAAGTCATGCTTTATGATAATTCCTCTAATCTTAGAATTACATTATCACTAATCCCATTCAATATATAACAAATAAATAACACATAACAGGCATACATAGGACTCAAACCCAAGTCATCTCACACAACCAAGTACTCTCAACCATTTGAGCTAGTACTTTTCCATGTCATACACATTTGTATTAAATTCCATAAAGGCTCCTATTACCCGTATTTGTTAAATAATTATTTAATTTTCTTGGGTCTTATAGTTACAATTTCCGCTATCACAAGAGATCCTTGAAGAACCCAACAACCTTGATCATCTACATAAATTAGACATGAGGAGAAGACAAGATGAGAACTGGGTTACTAAACATGCACAATGAATATAGGTTTGGAATAACTGGTGTGACCTAATGTTGAATGGATTATCGATGCTTGGGCCACTACAACACACAATGGAGTACATGCCATGGTACATTTCAAACTCATTTTTGTATTTGTCAATTCCACAAATGTTAAATGATCCTAGAAAGCATTGTGCATCGACATCGACAAATGTCCCTCCACCATGACAAACTAGGCATGACTTCAAAACTCCACCTCCACTACCAGGTATAGAGGGAACAAGGAATTCTATTTCTTCAAACTCAGAACTAGGCATACGAAGTATGTTTGCAACTTATGATGAAACACCACCTTCTGCACAACCCTGATTGCGTACATATCCCTAAAGTCCAAATTTCTTAGAAGGATTGGATCAGTCTCAACAAGACTCAGTTTATTATGTCAACAATCCATATGCAGAAGCATCATCATCTGCTGCACATGATCATCAACCCAAGGAGGAACACGAACCACAACCTTCACACGTAGAAGAACCTAGACCTAAAGTACGTAGGAGGAACCCCACCAGAAACAAGTGTCGACCATGGTGTGGAACTGGACACCACTACGGTGACTAAAAGAACAAAGATGTAGTTTAATATTTTATTACATATGAAATAGGTCATGTTTATGTGTTTGTAAGAGTTTTCCGTATTTAACAAAATTTTGAAGATCAACAATGGAAAAACTTAATCATTCCGAATGTTTCATTGCTAAATAGCGAACAACAATTTCTTTAGATAAACTCAACAAGTACAATGATCTTAAAAATCAATGTTAAAACATACAAAAAAACTAAATAGGTACAAAGTTGTCATACTTCTCAACTTTCATGAAGTTAACATAAAAAGATATTGTCACTGTAGGGACCATCATTGAGTGCCACTAAATGGCATGTTGAAGATCTTCGTCATTCCTTACAAAAAGGAACTCATCAATGCCTTCCGCAACAAATTCAGGAGGGAAATGGTACCACAAATGGCTTAGTGGGGGCACAAATGGTCCCATCAAATGACTTCTTATGATAATGCGCATATGGTTAAAGATGGTCCCATCAAATGACTTCTTATGATGATGCGCATATGGTTAAAGAGTAACCCCATTTTGGAAGTCTACATAAGGAGAACCTTCCATCTTCAAAATCAATAACAGCATTAAAGGAATTATATGCATTCAACTCCTCAAATAAAACCATTTTTACTTATTATACTAGAGCACTACACAACTTTAAAACTAAGGAACCACAACCTTAAATAGAACTGACTATCTTCACCTGGATAGCGTGCCAAGAACGATATTTGCTCTCACCACTGTAAAAGCTGGTGCATCTTTGAAATAAAGGGCCTCAGTTGCAGCTTCTAATTATGACAATACTTATCAACTTTATTGGGAGGTGCCAAAGCTGATTTATTATATTACTCTTCTAAAAAGTAATAAATACTTCAATTGGGATAACGTGCCAATTAAGAAATTTAATTTGACCATTGTAAAAGCTTACGCATATTTGAAATAAATGGCCTCACTTGCACCTTCTGATTATGACAAGAATTGTCAACTTTATTGGGATGTGCCAAGGCTGATATTTAATTCAAAAATTTATTCTCACCCTGCAATTTGGACAAGACTTGTCAATGCTATTGGGATAGTGTGCGAATAAAGATACATAATTTGACCACTTCAAAAGCTGACAAATATTTGAACACATGGTCGTACACAGTGAATTCATTAATGGTATCACATGCAACCTAACACTATGATAAGATGTGTGCACTTTATTGGGATACTAGGTTATGTAAGCCTTATTTGAATCCATAGCAAGATCGATAACTACTTGCCTTATAAATAGATTTTATATTTATTTATGTCAATTATGGTACTTGTAATGTCTTTCATTAAATAAATATAATTTCTGTTGAATTATACTTTATAAATTTCAATTAAAATACACAAATATTACTAAAATTATTAGTAATATAAATTCAACCAAGAAAACAAGAAAAATAATTAATTTCAACCAAATTTTTAGTCCTTTATTTATTAGGATATTTGAAAATTATAAATTTTAACTTTATATTTAAATGTAATACCTACTATAAATTCTAACAATAAATTTTACATTATTTATTTGTGTGAAAATATAAATATTTTATCAATAAAAATCTTATAAAGAAATCAAAGTATAAAAATATAAATAAAAAGTAAATTCGTACTTCCACCATATTTTTTAATTTTAAATATTTAATAAACATAAAAAAAAATAATACAACACCATCTCAAACATTATACATTAATTATTTTTACTTTAGTTACCTCTATTATAATTCATAATATTTTTTTTCCAAAATCACCATTATAAAAATAAAATTAATCAACAAAGTAAAAAAATTTAAATTAAATTGACTTTTATATTTTTAAATTGCACATAAAATAACTCACTACACAATATAAAATCTTTTTAAATCAACAATTTCAAAAAAAAAATATTATTTATTTTTTTATTCTTTCAAATAATACCTAAAATAACTAAAAACACAATATTAAATCTATTTTTTTAAATATATTTAACCTTTAATGTAACAGTTTTTACAGAAAAGAAAATAAAAAATAATTGTAACGTCCCATTTAAAATATAACATAATTAAATGAAACATCATACAAAATAGTAATAAAAGCAAAGTCGTGGAGTAAAGCCACTTCTCTTTGTAATTATCCAACAAAACCCTAATTGAACTAGGGCACACCACGATGCCATTAACAAAGTATAGGAAAGCGCCAACAATAATTCAAAGTAAATCCTAGAGACAAGACAATATATGGGTCGTGGCCCTAAAAAAGAAAGTCCAATTAAAGGAATCCAGCCCAAGCAGGCTATGCAGCGGAGTCACCATTTCCCTGTTGACCACGAGTATTTCTCATATCTGCTCACATCAATAAATTGATGATCATCGCAAAGAGAGAAGACCTTATACACATAACAATCAAACAAGCAAAGGGTAAGCTAGAGTCGAAAAATGGTTTATCATATAGTTACATACAATATCATAATTTAAGAGGCATATGTCAACCAATCATGTTATGACTTGAACACAATACACTAAGACCCAAACACAACTCATGTGGATACATATAATTAGTCGGATTCAGCGGATGCTTGCACTTGTTGTTGCTTTTACTTCTCTACTGAGCTGCTCTACCAAGCTAATTGTTCCAGTGTCTCATCCCCCACACACAAGGTTAACCCTTAATGGGTTCCAAGGCTCCTGTTACTCTCACCACTCAAGTTAGTATACTCTATGTGAGACTAACTAACTCTTTAGAGTGTCAAGATATAATCCTTACCTTGAATCCTTACTAAATTATATAGATGGGACACCACCATGAACTCCCACTAATAGGGGTCATGGAATTACGTCCCGACCAACTAAGGCACCACCATGAGGTCTCACCTAGAGGCTCACGGAATTACGCCCTAACCAATGAGGCACCACCACGAAACTATTGTGGAATTATGTCCTAACCAAACCAACATCATATTTTCATCAACCAATATAAAATCATTTATCATGCCAATGCCATTTTGATAACCAACCATCCCATATAGATCGAATGCCATGATCATATTAAACTTATCATTCACAACCCATAACCCATTTCACTCATGCATATTCATATACTTCATACTTCAATTAACGAAATCTAAACCAAGCTCACAATCAACAACCCAAAAGCATGAAAAGAACAATCGTGGAGCAATCCCCGCACTAGTCTTGCTTAAGGTAGGGACCCTCGTTTAGGCGAAAGAGGTCTTTCGCCTAAGCTACAGATCTTTGCTTAGACGAGACTATCAATAGAGAGTCTTGCAAGGCTCACGAGTTCTCACCTGAGCGAGGCCATCCCTCGCCCAAAGGTGAGGTTCCTCGCTTGAACTACAACTGTAGTGACGTGCCTCAAGTTCCCACGCGTTCTCGCTTAGGCGAGCTTCTCTCGCCTGAGCGAGATAGTACCTCGCTCAAAACGAGAGCTCTCTGTCTGGGAGAGAGCTCAAGGGCGAGCTTGGACCTGTTCCTGCAAGTCTCGCCTAGAAGAGATAAGGTCGCTTGGGCGAAAACGTCGGGTCTCGCCACTATTCTCCCTACAACAACCATACACTCATACCCAAACAACAATACCATTCCATCCAAACATTTATAGTAGCACATCAACCATACAATCACGAAAACAACGGCAAAATAAGCAAGAATCGAATTAAACCAGAAATTCCTAGCTTCCCTTACCTGGAAATAGCTAGCAAAATACTTTGACACTAAACAGTGGGCACAACAGCTCTAGGAGCGGACTCGAGAGCTGTAAAATAGTAGAACAGGTTCAAAACGGGTTACCAATGTGAACCCTAGTTAGAAACACGACTACAGAGCTGAAAACAAAGAAGATACGGAGGGAAAATCAACTTACGTGAGCAAAAATAATGGAGTTGAGCGAACTTGAAGAGGGAAAACGTCCAAACCCTAGCAAAGCTTATGTTGAGAGGAAAGGAGAGGGTAAAAGCACTATTTTTGCAAGGTGTGGCAGAAATGAGAGGGGTTAGGCTGCCTTAGGGGCTTTAGAACCCTATGAACTACCCTAGGCCTAACTGATTTGGGACAGCAATTAAAATAAGGGCAAAAAATAATTGGGCCTTACAATAACTCTTATATCTATTTTATTAAGAAATTTAAAAAACATTAATTCTAATTTATTTTAAAAAAACGAAAAAATGAAATAAAACATCAAAGGTTGAAATTCGACTTCCAGATGATCGAATTCCCACCTACAATAAAAAGCGTGCTATCGATGTAAAATTATCCATGTAAAATTAACGTACAATATGCTATTTAAGAAGAAAAAAATTGATAAACAGTGTTTTTGGAAAAAAAAAATCTCTGGAAATTATATCTCAAATAACTAATATAGTTTGGGATTATGGTTTCGTAAATATCATTTCATGGACAATAAAGGTCTTGTATATAGTTAATATTACTACTTTGCCCTTTTATGACTGTGAAACAACGATATATTCCCATTTTACCCTTATCACATTGCTCTTGATTGAATAAACACCAAAACTCCGCGATAAATGAGCGAGAATGTTTCATTATTTAATGTTAATGGAATTATATTTTTATTTTCAAATACAAAATGATTAAGGATGAATCAAATATAAAAATTAATGAATTAAGATAATGACAGTGAAAAAATTCACATACTATTTTATATTAATTAATAATATATATATATATATAATCAATATTTTTTATTATAAATATAAATAATCTGAAATTGAGAAATTTAGTGACCACTTTAAAACATGACGTGATATCTGACATGAAAATCCGCATCAAAGTTGAGCGTGAAGTGAGTGGAAAATATTAGATAAAAGGGACAAATAATAATTGGACTGAGACAATGTGCTTCAGTATGTCAATTATGAAATTCAATTTAAACAAGAAATTTGAATATTTATAAATTTACAGATATATTTTAAATTTTAAATTTCATTTGTAGTGTGAATTTTTTTTATTCAAATTTTAATTAAATATAAAAATATTTATTCAAATTATATATATAGATTTTAAAATAGTTCTTACGTAAGTCGGATTAATTCAAGATGAACTAGTCAAATCATTAAAACAAAATTCGAGTAAATAGTATATTAGGAGTATTAGAGTAAAGAATATGTATTGGACTATTATACTCAGTATGATCATGTATTTGTAAGCTTTCATGGGCCTACTGGTATAATAACAAACGATATTTGTATTTTGACACCATAACTTTTTTACTACTATTATACATTACCCATTACTACTATTATTTTTTTTTAAGAAATACAAAAGTTAACTTTTGTTAAGACCATTTTATCTTTATAAAAATTATCAAAATGGTAGTTAAACAACTTTTTTTTAATAAAATAAGATAAACTCAAAATATAACAATAGATTAATAAATATAATAGTTGGATTTTCTTTGTTATACTTTGAATTTTGTTTATATTATCATAAATACCATATTTCCCTGATTTTAAGGGTTAATGTTCAAATATATCTCACACTTAAATCTCATGCTTATTGGACCATTTTGAGCCTGAGAATAATCACTACAAAAAAAATTCATATTTCCTAACAATTTTGTTTTGAATTCTTTTTGTAGGAAATACTTATAAATTTTATGAAAAAAAAAATAGCAGGAAATTACTGCCAATGTTTTTGTAAAATATTTTGTATAAAACACTTTTCACAACAAATTTTGTAGAAAATACTTGCAAATTTTATAATTTTGTAGGAAATAATTATTCACGAATGAATTACCTGCCAATTAAGATTTTTAGAAAAAATAGTAGAAAAAAAATTTCTTGCAAATTTTTTTAACAAATTGAAAGAAAAATCCCATGTAATATGAGAATTTTTAGTAGTGAATAATATATTTTGGGTTGAATAGGTAAAAACTATTTGATATATATATATATATATATATATATATATATAAAATTTAAAATAATAAAATAGATATATAGTCTAAAATTTGAATAGTCCCTTTGAATTAATCTACAACTCAATATTAAAAAGTGAAATATTAAATTTAATTCATATTAAGTTAGTGCGGAATACGAAATTGATATGAAGACTTAGTGTGAGGGTAGTAATTTAACGAGTTAATATGTTTTTAGTCTTTGAACTTTGACACAAAATTAAAATTCATCTCAATCCAAAACTTTAATACGTTTTGGTCTCCAAACTTTAAAAATCAATTAATTTAGTTCTTTTAACCTAATCACGTTAATTTTAAAGTTATTTATATGAATTAAAAGTGATCATGTAATTAATATTTTAATAAAAATGCGTTGTTGATGTATCAACTTCCAAATCAAAACCAATCCCCTTTTAAATTTTAATCCATGGGTATGGAACAAAAGACATTTACGCGACCCATTTTGATACATAGATGAGATGATTACCGTGAATCTCAAGTCACTTTTGTCAAAAAAAGAAAATAACTATGATATATCAAAATCTTCAATTTTTACTCTATGCTTACTTAGTAAAACTATATTTATTAAGAAGTCTAACTCTATTCTACAAAACTGATTAGTAAATTGATATTTGCGCTCATTTATAAAATATAAATTAGCTTTTATCTTTAGTCAATTTTGGACTTTCAACACACTCTTCTCACGCCAAGACATATAAATCTCGAGCATGGAACAAGACATTAACAAACCACAAACTTCGTTAAAATAAATTCTTGTTAGAATCGCATCACAGAATATTTGCGTTTGGACAAAAATCAAGATAAGAATGAATTGGTTTCTCAACAAAAATTGTGCTTTTAAAATTTTCCTTTAAAAATCAAAGTTCAATTAAAAAACTTTCCTTTATTTTAATAATCACAATAAAATAAAGACAGTTTGAAAGAGAAAACTACATAAGTTATTTTATAGTAGTTTAGATCAAAAGATCTTGCGTTGTTAATCACTCTTAAAAAGAGAGACCAACTAAACACTAAAAATAAACTAAGATGACATATAGGAGTAAGAACAATTTAGGAAAGAAAACACCTCTCTTGAAGCCCCAAGAGATGGAAGACACCTTCCTTAAAATTCAGAAGGGATGAACACATCCTTTGAGTCCTACAAAGGATGAAGACACTTATCTTACATCACACAAAAGATGAAGAAACACCTTCCATAAATCCATAAGGAATGAACACATCTTTGAATCACACAAAGGATGACCAACTTCATTTAGCAACTACAACACTCAATCACTTAAGATCACACTTGATAAAAGTTATCGTTCTACCCACACTGGATATTCAAAGCTTGTCCACACAAAGTTATAACCTAACTCCTCTATATTCAAATGAAAGCCTACCACTTTATTTACATAGGCCACTTTCAAAATTAGGTTAAGAAAATGAAAGGTCAAACTCCAACTATCGTTAATAATTGATTATCATAAGTGATAATCGATTATCACCGTGACTGTTCTCAAAAATCATTTTTACTTGAGATAAGTGATTATCAATTAGAATAATTGATTATTCTAGTGTTAATTACAAAAGAAAAAATCCCTCTTGAGTTTCTTAGTGCACTGCTACTTGGGATCTACCTTTCCACTTATGACCTTCTACATTTACTATCTCAAATGACATATACATATTACATGACTTCAAAAACCAAAATTATAAGACTTTAAAATAACTCTTGATTCCAAACATTTTTAAAATCTTCAATACTTCTCCAAGAATCTTCATGAAGTCTTCCACACTATCCATAAGTCAGCATTCTCCCTTTTTTTATGATGATCAAAAAGTTATTGAAGACTTATGATATGTCTTGTTCTTAATGAACAACTTAATAAAAAAGAGTAGTTAATCCATGATGAGTCCATCTTCAAGGAGAAAAGTCATGCGCATGAGATGGAGGCTTCCATGGAGTTGATGAAGGTGTATAAGCAAGAAGATATGGTGAAGATAATGTGTGGAAATGGTGTTTGGAGAAAGCTCTCAACTGAGGTTATGTCCACACTCAAGGAAGGAGGCTAGAGGAAGCCACTAAGGGGAACTCTAGCCTAGGTTGATTCGTAAAAGGAAAAAGGTTTGGAGTCATCTCAACTAAGTTTCTCTACTATATTCATGAATGAAAATAGAAGTCCTAGAGTTCTCTATTTATAGGATAAAAGGAGAGCTAGATGATCTAAAAAAAGGGAGGGAAAAATTATCTAAAAAGTTGTATTTGGAGCGAAAAAGAGAACATGTGCAAGGTATGACTTGCCAACTAAGCAAGTCACATGGACCATGCTTCTAGGAGCAAATGAAAAAGCTTGTACACCAAGCTAGGTGCATTGTTAGGGTTTTAACCCTTGATGAAATTCACACCACTCCAAGGCCCAATAAGTAACCCAAATGTTCTTGGTCCAAAACACTTCTAAGGCCCAAAGTCCCTATAAAGACCAATACATGGCCCAAAGAAAATCCTATTTTGCTAGCCCATAATACAAAGAACAAAATTAAATCCTAATTTAATATTTAAACAACGTTGGCCCAAAAGATAAGAGCTTGGACACTCTCAGGAGTTGGGACCCACTTTTCTTGCTTACACTTGGCCAAGGTTGGGGCGTTTGTTCTCCCCCTTCTTAAAACACAAGATATTGCAAGATACCAAACATAATCATAAATCTTCCCTTCAAATATGTACAAATTATCACAAGATATCAACACAAATATATCTCCCCCTCTTTTATCATAATAAAAAAGAATAGTTAAGAATAAAATTTTCTGTATAAAGATGAACTCCCTTTACCTGTAATATTCACCTTTTTGATAAAAACAAACTTTCTTAAGTACTCCTCCTAAATCTAAGACTCCCTCTACGAGTGATTCTAAACTTTAAAGAACAGAAGGTTCTTGTTAAAAAATGATGAGCTCCAACGTACTAATTTGCATTTATGAAGTACCTAGTTGTTGCCAATGGTCTAAATTTTTGAAAAACTCACCCAAATGGTAAAATATTTAAATTTTCATATTCAGCTTCGTAGGATAATCAATTATGACTAATGATAATCAATTATTAGTCCATCCTTGTTTTCCATAAATTTTTAGAATCCCAAATTATCGATTATGACTTGAAATAATCAATTGTTGCTGACAACATTCTAAAATTTTGATTTAATCAATAATCAATTATAAGCTTGGGACAATTGATTATTAAGCACTGATTTCAAAAAAATGTGAAAAAGTGATGATTTTCAAAATGTATGACACATTACAAGCATATGTTATGCCTCAATATCTTCTAAGATCATAAAACATATCAAGATACCATAGAGACCTTCTTGATTTTGAAACTAACATAAAAAATAGAAAAAAATTTGGTCCCTAAAAACTTATTTTGGTCTTTGGCGTTAGAGATAAATTAATTTATTTTGGTCTTTGGTCCAAGCATATCTTCCATTTGGAACATCAAAATGCTTTATTCCTCATTTATTGGATGTGTGTCCCTTCTACATACAATAGAAACATGTAACACAATTAGTATTCCTAAAATAAGACTTATCTTTTTCTACCCATATCCTACGTGATCTTTTATTCTTATTCATAGGAGCATGCTTGTTGTTTTGAAAAACCTTTTTCTTACAAAATTTTTTTTCAACAATTTTAACTTTACAGGCATTATCAATTCATTTTTCAAGATTAAAAATCTTCAGTTCATGCTTCTTGAAATTGAAATTTTAACTTTACAGGCATTATCAATACATTTCTACCATCCTCCAAAATTGAAATTTTACTTTTTAAAATTTCTTTTTCATCCAAAGATTTCTCAAACTTCTTTTCAAAAGTTTTATATTCTTATATGAATTTTCTATGAAAAGAAATTAAATTTTTTATATTCATTATCACTATAAACACTTGCTTGGCTTCAGGAAAATTCGTTATCAACCATTAAGCAAAGATTTTCTTCTTCATCTAAGTCACTTGAGCTTGATGAAGAGCTTGAATCATTCTTCTTCCAGTTCTTTTTCTTGAAGAACTTTTTTCCCTTTTTCTCTTCACCCTTCTTAGCATTTGGGTAGTACTTTCTAACATGACTTATTTCACCACATCCATAGCAATTGTAATTTGAAACAATGTTTTGGTTCTCGTTTTTATACCTTTTGTGATGTCCTCTATTTTTGTTTTTCATAAAGTGTATGAACTTTTTCATCATTAAGTCCACATTCTCACAATCAGAATCATCATCTTCTACTTGATCTTTGCCTTTCGATTATTTATATTTAAAGGCAATGTGTTTTTTGTTTCTTTCTTCCTCTTCATCATTGAGTCTCCCTAAATCTAACTCATGCTTTCTCAAACTCCCAAAGAGAGTAACCATGGACATATTCGTAAGATTTTGACTCTGTTGTTGTAGTGACCTTTGGTTGCTAAGACCTGTTCAAGGATTTCAAAAGTTTTATATTAAGTTCGCTAATATCAAAATTTTTACCTAACCCGCATAGATGATTGACGATGTGGGTGAATCTTTTCTACACATTGTATATTTTTCCCGTTGTAGCATTCAAAACATCTCGTAGTCCTGAATCAATGAGTTCTTCCTTGCACGTTTAACATCATTTCTACCTTCATGAGTAAATCTTAAAGTTTCCCACATCTCCTGTCACTCTTGCACACAAAAATCCTATAAAATTCATCAAGGGTTAAAAGCAGATGAAATAATATTTTTAGCCCTAACATCATATTGAGCCCTTCTATTTTCTTCCGCAGTCTAGTGCGAAGAAGTCTTAGGTTCTTAACAATAATAGTAGGAACAAAAGAACCATTTATAACATCTCAAACACCTCTACCAACTAACTCTAAAAATATTTTCATTCTTAGTTTCAAAATGAATAATTTTCCCCGACAAACAAATTGGGTTTTGTTAACAAAAGCACCCTCAGCAAAAGTTTGGGTTTGTCTAACCATTTTTGAAAAATTTAAATAATTATCAAACCAAGCCTTGAAACCAATTGTTGGAATTGTGCAGTGGAATATTCGAGTTTTGATAAAGTTTTCCCTTGATTATTAGAGTTTAACTAAAAAACTTTCCTTTATTTTAATAATCACAATAAACTAAAGAGGGTAAGGATGAGAAAATTGAACAAGTTATTTTATACTACTTTAGATCAAATCCTACATCTAGTTATTCCTTCTTAAAAGAGAGATTCAATAAACACTAAAAATAAACTAGGATTACAAATAGGAGTAACAACAATTTAGGAAATAAAACACCTCTCTTGAAGCCACAAGGGGTGAACACCTTGTTTGAGTCCTACAAAGGATGACAACACCTCTCTTGAGTTACACAAGAGATGAAGAAATATCTTCCCTGAATCCAAGGAATGAATACCTTCTTTGAATAATACAAAGGATGACCAATTTCACCTAGCAACAACAACAACACTCAATCACTCAAGATCACACTTAAGGAAAGTTATCGCTCTATCGACACTTGGTTTTCAAAGCTTTTCCGCACAAAGTTATAACACAACTTTTGTATATTCAAATGAAAGTCGACCACTTTATTTATAGAGGTCACTTTCAAAATTAGGTTAAGAAAATGAAAGGTCAAATTGCAACTGTCATTAATAATTGATTATCATAAGTGATAATCAATTATCACCATGGCTTTTCCCGAAAATCATTTTTCATTGAGATAATCTATTATAAGTAAGAATAATCGATTGTTCCAATGATATTTGCTAAAGCAAAACTTTTTATTGAATTTCTCCGTGTATTGCTTTTGGGATCTATCTTTTGACTTATTATCATATACATTTACCATCTTAAATGACATACACATATTATATGTCTTAAACAACCAAAATTATAAGACTTTGAAATTACTCATGAATCCAAACATTCCTTAAGTCTTCAATACTTCTCCATGAATCATCATTAACTCTTCGAGAATTCTCCACTAGTCATCATCATCAAAACTCTTTACTAAAGCAAGATGTCCATCTTCTTCTTGTCAATGTAGGACTTCCAACAATACTTTTATTTTAAAATGTAAAATAATTTAGAAAGAATGAAATAAAAAATAAACATTTTAACTTATATAATGTAAATTAGCCTTATACTTGATTGATGTGAAACTTCCAATAATACTTTTATTTTAAAATATTAAAATATTTAGAAAAAATTAAATAAAAAATTAAAATATTATCTTTTTCTAGGTATTGAATATGTATAGTGATCTTCCCCATTATTCATGTTTTATTGTCATCTTGTTTTCTCTATTATATTTTGTTTTTTAGTATGAATTGACAAAGCTTTCCGATGGTTTTAATGTGTGTACTTCTTTGGTGCCTTTGATTTTCCCACATGCATGGGTCTTTCTTTACATAATATTTAAGTGTATACGCTTTGTATGCGGGTTTCTCCTTCACGTATCTTTAATGATAGCGAAAGTGTTTTTATTAACACTCTCTTTTTCACATATACTCATTTTTATTTTACTTTATTTATTTTACCTTTTTAAATTTTAGACTTGTCTTTTACTTCTTACAACACTTATTTCCTTTTCCATGCCTCCACCATGCTCTTTTACTTTTAACACTCCACTCCGTTTTTGGAAATTTGTTTTTTTCATTTGGTGTTTGCTTAGCCGCACACATTGCTTGGCACCCTTTTAAATAATTCAAAAGTATAAAAGTATAAAAAATAAAATGTTAAAATAATAAAAAATGTGTTTTCTTTTATGTCATCAATTAGTTTCTATGAGCTTTCTCTATGAGGTTGGCTAAATCTTTTCTCTTTTTGATTGAATCCTCTCCTTGGGAATAAGGGAAGTCGTCATCTCACGATCATCTGAGGCGTAGACATGATGACTCATAACTTGTTAAATGTTCTTTTTCCAACAAGAATGTTGTAAGAGGTATTCATTTCAACCAAGATAGGTTGACGTATGCTCGAGTATGAACTTGTTCTCCTACAAAGTCGATTAGTGGTTTTGGATAGGACTAGATATAACTTTTAAGGACATTGAGCTTTAGAAAGGTAGACCAGTACAACACGTAAGCCAAACTTCCTTTGTCCATCAAAATCTTAGGGATGCTCTAATTAGCGATTACAGTCGTAAATAGGAGTAGGTCATCTTGGTCATGATCATGGATGCAAAAATCTTGTCCGAGAAGAAGATCATTGGTTGTGGACGAGGTGGGTACTAATTTATTGAAATGATACTCCTTCTGTAAACAAAGAACTTGATTGACAAAAATATCATATAAAAGCTTCACTAGGATTGGGTTTCATGATCCAATTCAAAGTAAAAACACCAAACAATATTATTATAACTCGTACTCTAGCATTCACACCTTATATAACAAGCCCTAATGTCTTAGCGAAAAGTCTAAAATTTAATAAGAACCCTAATGTTTTAGACCTTTCCTTATTAAGAGTTCGCATTAATGATCAAAATTATGATGTTATGAATGACCAATGATGTACTTTATGTCTAGATGCACAATTAATTAGTTGTCTATTCTAGTATAGGTTCTAAAATCGTGTCCAATGATTACATACCCACAAATATGCAATCCATAATTATCATGCATTTAAGCAAGAATAGAACACAAGAGTGATGGAAAAAAATTATATTGATTAATGGAATTCACAGAGAATAAAGAATACATTACACTCAATCCCCGTGAATGAAGGAGTTAGCTACTCCTAGAATTAAGAATACATAACACACTTGAAGGCATAGGCCAAATACAAGACTGATGTTGAAATTGGATGCCTCCAATATTTATCATACCCTCCTACCTTCAAGTGTAGAGATATCAAGTTTCTTTCTCTCCAAATGTGTCTTTGGCCTATGCCAAGCCCTCAATTTATAGACTTTCATAATTGGATGGGGCCTAAAATTTAGATTTGATTTGGTACTTGAATAAATTGTAAGAGATAAGTCTTGATATATTTCTTCTAACCTTTGGAGATTCCATATCTTTGAATTATTCTTCAATTATTTTGACTTGTAATTTGAGTAACCAACTTTGTGGATATCTGATACTGTTGATAATCTTTGCTATTCAATATTCCACTCATTCTGTTGATAATCTTCCTAAATATCTAAGATTTCCACTTGTTTGCAAAATATAATCCACACATATATCTTTTCCTCTTCTATTGAATAAAAAATGAAATATAAAATAAAATCCAAAAATAAAATAATAATTAAACATAAAAATAAATAAAATCAAAACATGATAATGTTAATTATCACATGGCCAAGCACATTCAAGAAGGCTTATAGTCATTTATGCAAGGTGAAGCAAAAATCTTTCTCTTAGGCCATTTTGGAGCATTTCTAGTAGTGTAGGAATATTTTAGGCCTTGTTTAATGGGTGAAGTATGTAACATCCCTAAGGAATATTACTAATATTTAATAAATAAATATTGAAATAGAATAAATACCACATTTATGATGAAACCATTCCCCAAAACGCGGGAAATTCAAAACTTTAATATAATTGTCATAAACCAGGAGTCCATCGTTATAAAACTAAAATAAAATTCAATGGCTCCCGAAATGATTACATAATTATATCAAAACTAAAATAATAAATATATACAAAAATCCCAGGCTAGCCCCCGCTCCGAATCTAAGCGTCTCCTGGCTCACCTGTCAAATCATCTGCTCCCGGATAACAAGTTATCCGATCATCGCCACATTCATAGAGAAAGGGTGAGCTGTGCACAATATATATAATACCAATACATGAAATAAGTATGCCACCCATCCCGAAATAACATAATTAAGTGTCTCATTAACAAATTACCCAACCATGACCTCATAATCCTTCATGAGTCATATGCATGAACCAGGTCTTGGGACTTCACTGTGCTCCCACGAAACTAACTCATTCGTGGTCCAACCCTATGAGCTTATCTCGCTCATAGTCTTGCCCTACAGACTCCTCGTCTGTATTAAAACATCCAAGTCTCATACTTGCACCCTAGCATGCACACAATCACCACACTATGGACTCCTCGCCCAATAGTAGCCGACGGGAACATAACAGTTCCTTGCCCATCGTGCGCCCGACACATGCAATCACCATACTAAGGACTCCTCGCCCATTAGTAGCCGACGGGAACTCAACCAGTTCCATGCCAATCATGTGTCCAACCATCAAGCACATCCTAGACCCCTATTGGACTTGGTCCTTCAAGCCCACACACCACGACACATGCATATACTTCCTATACTTAGGGAAAGTAGTCATTTCACACACAAGGTCACACAAACATGAGAAATTCACATAAACTCGCTTAACCCAAGGACACTCGCCCAAGCTAAGCCCTTAGCTTCGCTTAGGCTAGCTCACCTCGCTTGAGCGAGCTTAAATCAGCAACAAAGCCACGTTATCTCGCTTAGGCAAGATCCCCTCGCCTAGGCGAGCAATAACATCGCTCAAAATATCACCCACACCTCGCTTAAACAAGGATTCAATTAAACAAACATCATTTCTCATCACGACCTCACTTAGGTGAGTGTCTCTCGCTTAGGCGAGAGACTAAGTCGCTCAAAATCCCAATACCTCTCACCTGGGCGAGATGTCGCGCTAAAAGCACCCAAGTTTCCTCGCGACCTCGCCTAGGCGAGTCATTCTCGCCTAAGCGAGACTAGGGGTCACTCAACTCTCAACCAGGTCGCCTGAGCGAGCAACGCGAACAAAACCAGAAATGAGGTTTTGCAATTGTCGCTTAGATGAGATAGACTCGCTTGGGCGAGACTTGCAGAGTTCCCCCTCTGTGACACACACAATTTACCAAAAACACTGCCAAACCACACCCAAAAATATACCACAAAACACTTCATCGATACCAATACAATTATAATGGCAAACGACATCCAGAACCATGCTTTCTAAACAACTGGACCACCAATTTCGCATATAGAATCACCAATAACCAGAAATATCAAAACCCTCATCGCACAACCTATTCCACATACATAATCATGCACCCAATCCCAAATAACTCCAATTCACAATCATAACACATAAGGTACGAATTTTCCCAATCAAATAGAAATCAATTGAGGCGCCAATGACTCAAAATCATAACACTTAACAGTTTATTTGCATACACAAAGTACAGCTCCCCTAACCTAAACTTCTTGATTTAATTTGGTGAAAAAGAGAATGTTCCTTTGTTGCCCCCTCTTTTGTTCCAATACCCTCCCAATTCAGCCTTCAATTCTCTTCTCACACCCTCAGAACTCGTGCTCCTCTCAAAAGCCAATTACCAGCACTGCCAAAACCCTTCTTGTCCCTTAAAATGGCCTTTTATAGGGGTCTTAATTAAGGGTTTAAAGGTTAAAACGAAAAATGGGCTTAATTATGTTTTTAATTTCTTATTCATTGTTAACTAAGGTTTTTTCAGCCCTTTGGCTACTCCTCCATCTGATTTTTATCTTTTCCCTTTCAACTCCACTCCAAGCTAGAATTAGCAAAAATAAAGCCTACTTCATGCCCAATAGGGTTTAAACCCGTGACCCTCCACTCATGAGGCCAAAGCACTACCACTATGCCAATCCACATTTTATAATACACTCCAATCAATGCAAGTTTACAATACCAATTCCATATTCATTCATATTATTAAAAATCAATAATAAAACAACAACACATAATTGGCATACATAGGACTCGAACCCAAGTCCTCTCACACAATCAAAGTACTCTCAACCACTTGAGCTAGTACTTTTCCACGTCATATCAAACAATATTTAATGCCATAAAGGCTCTTTCTACCCGCATTTATTAATTAATTAATTATTTAATTAATTAATTTTCACGGGTCTTACAATTCCCCCACCTTTAAAAGTTTTCGTCCTAGAAAATAGGACTTACCAGCAAAGAGTTGAGGATAAGATTTCCTCATGAGATCCCACCTCTCCCAAGTCATCTCCTTGGGTTGCCTCGTCCAAGAGTACCTTCACCGTCTTCAACTCCTTGCCTCTCAGTTGCTTGACCTGAGTATCCAGTATGCGAACCGGTCCAACTGGCATAGTCAGATCCTCACGTACTTGCACCTCATCTGACTCCAAAACATGATCTGGACTTGCAATATATTTCCTCAACTGTGAGACATGGAACACATTATGCAAGTTGGATAGGTGAGGTGGTAGAGCGATCTCGTACGCCGCTGCTCCTATTCTCCGTGTAATCTGATAAGGCCCTATAAATCTCGGAGTCAACTTCCTTAATTTAAGAACCCTTCCGATCCCTGTGGTTGGCGTAACCTGGAGAAATACATGGTCTCCTTCATCAAACTCAAGTGGTCGTCTCCTTTTATCAGCATAAGACTTTTGCCTACTCTGAGTTGCTCTCATCTGATCTTGGATTAACTTGACCTTACTAGTCGTCTGTTGCAAAAATTCAGAACCAAGCACAAAGGCTTCACCTTCCTGATACCAGCACAATGGAGTTCTACACCTCCTTCCACACAATGCTTCATATGGTGCCATACGAATACTGGAGTGGTAGCTATTATTGTAGGTGAACTCCACCAAAGATAGCACATCATTCCAGTTTCCCATGTGATCCAGCACACAAGACCTCAATAAGTCCTCTAGAGATTGAATGGTCCGCTCAGACTGTCCATCCGTCTGAGGATGATACGCTGAACTCATCCTCAACTGTGACCCAAGGCCGCTTGCAATGATTGCCAAAACTGTGATGTGAATCTAGGATCCCGGTCTGACACTATGCTTTCGGGTACCCCATACTATCACCCAAACCAAATCATGGCCCTTTGTTGACCACAAAAGATGTGTCACAAAATCCATAAAGATATTGTCCCACTTTCACTGAGGTACGTCTAGTGGTTGCAAGGTACCTCCCGGCCTTTGGTGTTCAATTTTGGCCTTTTGACATACCAAACACTGAGCAACAAAGTCTGCTACATTTGCCTTCATACCATTCCACCAAAAGGACTCATTCAAATCCTTATACATCTTAGTCATATCTGAATGTATGCTAAGACGACTCTGGTGACCCTCCTTCAGGATCTACCTCCTGAAATGAGGTCCTCCTGGTACACACACTCTACCTTTAAACAGTAGAATGCCATCTTCTCCCATATGATAATCCTTCCCTTTTTCTGTGCCTAACCACCCCACGAACTGCTGCAATTCCAAATCATGTCCCTGAGGCACACGAATTTCATTCAAAAATTCATTAGTAACTCTTAGCAAGCTACATTATATCGAGTTTTGCCCAAACTACATCCCCAGATTCATATCTCGGAGTTTCTCAATCAACTATAACTCCTTTATCATCATGCAAGACACATGTAGCGTTTCTTCCGACTCAAAGCATCGACTACAACATTTGCCTTGCCTAGATGGTAGAACAATTCAAAGTCATAGTCTTTCAAATACTCCATCCACCTACGATGCCTCATATTTAGCTCCTTTTGGTCAAATAAGTATTTCAAACTTTTGTGATCGCTGAATACTCAGAATTGAGAGCCGTATAGATAATGTCTCCAAGACTTAAGAGCAAACACAATGGCGGCTAGCTCTAAGTCATGAGTCAGGTAGTTCTTCTCATGCACCTTCAATTGACGAGAAGCATATGCCACGACCCTCTTTTCTTGCATCAATACACACCCCAGGCCTTGATATGATGCATCATAGTACAACTCAAACATCTCCTCTGAGATCCCCTCGCCTAGGCGAGCAATAACATCGCTCAAAATATCACCCACACCACTTAAACAAGGATTCAATTAAACAAACATCATTTCTCATCGCGACCTCGCTTAGGAGAGTGTATCTCGCCTGGGCGAGAGACTAAGTCGCTCAAAATCCCAATACCTCTCGCCTGGGCGAGATGTCGCGCTCAAAGCACCCAAGTTTCCTCGCGACCTCGCCTAGGCGAGTCATTCTCGCCTAAGCAAGACTAGGCGTCGCTCAACTCACAACCAGGTCGCCTGAGCGGGCAGGGCGAACCAAACGAGAAACGAGGTTTTGCAATTCTCGCTTAGACGAGATAGACTCGCTTGGGCGAGACTACCAGAGTTCCCCCTTTATGACAAACACAATTTACCCAAAATACTGCCAAACCACACCCAAGAATATACCACAAAACACTCCATCGATTCCAATGCAATTATAATGGCAAACGACATCCAGAACCATGCTTTCTAAACAACTAGACCACCAATTTCGCATATTGAATCACCAATAACCAGAAATATCAAAACCCCCATCGCACAACCTATTCCATATACATAATCATGCACCCAATCCCAAATAACTCCAATTCACAATCACAACACATAAGGTACGAATTTTCCCAATCAAACAGAAATCAATTGAGACGCCAATGACTCAAAATCATAGCACTTAACTGTTTATTTGCATACATAAAGTACAGCTCCCCTTACCTGAACTTCTTGATTCAATTTGGGGAAAAAGAGAATGTTCCTTTGTTGCCCACTCTTTTATTCCAATACCCTCCCAATTCAGCCTTCAATACTCTTCTCACACCCTCAGAACTCGTGCTCCTCTCAAAAGCCAGTTACCAACACTGCCAAAACCCTTCTTTTCCCTTAAAATGGGATTTTTAATTTTGCCCTTTCAACTCCACCCCAAGCTAGAATTAGCAAAAATAAAGCCTACTTTATGCCCAACAGGGTTTGAACCCGTGATCCTCCATTCATGAGGCCAAAGCATTACCACTATGCCAATCCACATTTTATGATACATTCCAATCAATGTAAGTTTACAATACCAATTCCATATTCATACATATTATTAAAAATCAATAATAAAACAACAACACATAATTGACATACATAGGACTCGAACCCAAGTCCTCTTATACAATCAAAGTACTCTCAACCACTTAAGCTAGTATTTTTCCACGTCACATCAAACAATATTTAATCCCATAAAGGCTCTTTCTACCCGCATTAATTAATTAATTAATTATCTATTTAATTAATTTTCACGGGTCTTACAAAGTAGGGTAGGATTTCCTTTTTAGGCCTTGTATCAAAGGTAAAGTAGTGTAGGATTTTTTGTCAAACTAGGATCTGTTAGTTTTGGAATGGTTGAAAAGCCAAGAAGGAAGGGGTTTAATTGGCAAGTTAAAAATTTAGGCTATCTTTGCAAAGTAAAAACCACCTTTAATTGAATCAAATAGATCACCAAGTTAGCATGCAAACAATACTGAACTGTAAACTTTTTCAATCGATCAAAAATAGAGTTAAGCGATTGATTTTACTAAACAGATTCTTTTCTGGTATAATCAACCGATTGAAACAGGAAAATAGTCGACTGAAATACTGGGAAAAATGCAGGAATGCAAATTCGAGTTTTAAACCAATAACAATGCACAAGATTGATCAAGACAGGTTCCAAATGATTATGTAAACATGCTCATTACTGCAGGTGGTATGAAAACATGCAAGCACATGCAAAAGATGATTAAAGCACAAGTTCTTTAAACTTTAAAATGAAAATGCAAGAGAGAAAGGTTAGAGAAGAGAGGACACCAAGTTATTTTTATACTGGTTCACTCAAACCTGAGCTACATCCAGTTTGTCAAGGCAACCTGAGCTTGACTTTGCACTATTCCAAAAGATTTACAAAGTATCACCCTTACACTTCCAAAATATGAAAAAACACCACAAAAGACTCTTGAATAACACAAGAATCACACCTACACAGCAAGAACCCTCTTACAGACCTAAAAACCACTAGGCGCACACAAAGCTTGAGAAAGATCAAACCTCAGTGGTAGCACAACCCAGCTACCACAAACCACTTTCTCCAAGCTTCAAACCAAGCCAAAAGCTCCAAGAATTGATCCAAGATCAATATTCCACTGTTGCAAACTGTGTGATCACGAAGGAGAGAGTTTCCACAAATTTCAAGAACAAAATCGCGCTCTAAAATTATAAACAAACCTCTCTTTCAAAAATCACAACTTATATAGTCAAATTGTTACGAAATTTAAGAGGTTAATTTTCAAATCAATCAGTTGATTTAACTTGACTTAAGTGAAATCAGTCGATTAAAAAATAAATCAACTGATTGAATTTGTTTCAATTTAAGACTATTGCAGCCAACCCGTTTAACCTGTTGAAAAACCATTCAACAGACTAAAAGAGACATTTAACCTGTTGAAAAACCATTCAATAGATTTACAAAGTATCACCCTTACACTTCCAAAATATGCAAAAACACCACAAAAGACTCTTGAATCAGACAAGAATCACACCAGCACAGCAAGAACCCTCTTGCAGACCTGGAAAATCACTAGGCACACACAAAGCTTGAGAAAGATCAAACCTCAGTGGTAGCACAACCCAGCCTACCACAAACCACTTTCTCCAAGTTTCAAACTAAGCCAAAAGCTCCAAGAATTGATCCAAGATCAATATTCCACTGCTGCAAACTGTATGATAACGAAGGAGAGAGTTTCCACAAATTTCCAGAACAAAATCGCGCTTTAAAATGATCAACCAACCTCTCTTTCGAAAATCACAACTTATATAGTCAAACTATTACGAAATTCAACAGGTTAATTTTCAAATCAATTTGTTGATTTCACTTGACTTAAGTGAAATCAGTAGATTAAAAAATAAATCAACTGATTGAATTTGTTTTAATTTAAGACTATTGCAGCCAACCTGTTTAACCTGTTGAAAAACCATTCCACAGACTAAAAGAGACATTTTAACCTGTTGAAAAACCATTCAATAGATTTACAAAGTATCACCCTTACACTTCCAAAATATGCAAAAACACCACAAAAGACTCTTGAATCACACAAGAATCACACCAGCACAGCAAGAACCCTCTTGCAGACCTGGAAAACCACTAGGCACACACAAAGCTTGAGAAAGATCAAACCTTAGTGGTAGCACAACCCAGCCTACCACAAACCACTTTCTCCAAGCTTCAAACTAAGCCAAAAGCTCCAAGAATTGATCCAAGATCAATATTCCACTGCTGCAAACTGTATGATCACGAAGGAGAGAGTTTCCACAAATTTCCAGAACAAAATCGCACTCTAAAATGATCAACCAACCTCTCTTTCGAAAATCACAACTTATATAGTCAAACTGTTATGAAATTCAACAGGTTAATTTTCAAATCAATCTGTTGATTTCACTTGACTTAAGTGAAATCAGTCGATTAAAAAATAAATCAACTGATTGAATTTGTTTCAATTTAAGACTACTGCAGCCAACCTTTTAACATGTTGAAAAACCATTCAACAGACTAAAAGAGACATTTTAACCTATTGAAAAACCATTCAACAGATTAAAAACACAATAAAGACCAAACTACATCTAATTAATGCTACAAGGTCTACAACATGAATTACAAACTACAAATACACTTTCTTAATGATGTAACTACATGGAGAGCAAACGTTCCAGCCTTGATCAACATGGATATCACCAACTCTTCTTTTCTTCATCAATGTAGACTTCATTCAATGGTAATGGCTTCAAGATAGCTCTAAATGCTTCATTTAATTCTTCATCAAATCTTCAAGAAGCAAATCACCTTGGCTTCTCATGTCAACAATCTCCCCCTGATTTTATGAAGCCAACCTCTATCTTCTTCATCTAGCTTCTTCTATCTTCCATTGCAAAATGCTTCCATTTGTTGGATACCATTAAATTGATAAAGTGACACCTTAGCTTGAAACTTGTGAACCTGAAAAACATTTACAATAGCAATGCACACAAGCTAGCAAGCACACATATGCTCCTCCTATCAATAATATGAGTTCAAATTCATATTTGATTATTGATTCTAATTTTAATGCCTAGTTCTATGTGATTAATTATCCATTTTCTAATTTTCCAATTTTTCTACCCCTTTGGATTCATCAAACAGAACAAACGCATAAAAAAACAAGCATTGCATATCTTTTCATTAATATTTGAACACAATACAACAAGCACAAACTGAAACAGAGAAGGAAATCCATAAAGCTGATATAATCAGTCGACTAAAACGAAAAACAACCAACTGAAACTGACAGAGCTGAAACAAAAAAAGCACAAACACTTGGATGCAATGCATGATCCTAAACAACCACCACACTCAGTCATCCTGAGGATCATTTCTGGTCTGGAATGAGTTCAGCATATCATGGATATCATGAATTTGGCCATCCAATGCATTGAACCTCTCATTGCAATAGTTGTGATGTGCATGTTGGGACACATTGAGCTCATGCAGCTGGTTCAACACCATCCTCTCAAAATGTGAGTACATAAGGCCTATAGAGGGTTATAGGGAATTAGGTCCATGGGTCCAGTAGTTGGTTCTTCCTCTTGATTTGCACCACTTGGACCAACTTCATGGTCATGTGCACCACCAACTACAGCACCAACAATTGTCCATCCATTTCCCACCTTGAGAAAGCCTATTTTGTGTAGATTTTGGTTGGAGGTATGGTTCAACAGTCTAGTTGACTCCTCTAGCTCATCCTCTACATCAATTCCAAAGTATTCAATGAACTTGGACACTAAAACCACATATGGCAGCCTAAAATCCATGAGCCTCTTGGCATTGAGGATGTGATCACGAAACACATAGATCCAATCCACTTGGATGTTGTGTTGAATGTTGTACATGAGTATCAAATCTGCCTCATTCAATGTTGAATGGTTACTACCACGTGGAACAAGGATTTTTGGGACAATCATACCAAGCAACCTTTGATCCACCTTGAGACCATCAACATGGAAGTGCTTGATTTCAGCAGCAAGATTCCTCGGGCATTGGCCATAGTATTGCATCTTGTTGAATTCTGGAACAACCCCAGTTTCACCTTTCCTCACTTGCACACCCTCTTGATTTGAGGCCAACCACATCTTTCCAAGCTCTCTTGTTGATCTCCATTCGAACACCCTTGATGCTGGACAACAAGACATCATTTTTGAACTCCAAGTTGGTGAAAAACACCTTCACCAAGTCTGGATAGATTTTCCCTGAAAGTTCATGGAATGTCTTCAACTTTTGATACTTTAGTTGTTGGAATAGGCTCTCAAAGCCTTCAGCCCTTAGCCATGAGAACCACAACACCTTAGGAATGCTAATCTACTTCCTATTCACCTCAATGAGGAACACTTGAATGTTGTCCTTATGATCCTCAAACGATGCTTCAATTCCTCCATGGATTTCATGATCTGGAGACCTTGGGGTAGGAGGAGTGGAGTGCTCATCATCACATTGAATAGCCCTTTGGGAACGACGAGGCATGATGAGTGTTGATATGGCTATTTCTAAGAGATGTATGATGCAAATGCAGCAATACAAGTGTAGTATTTATAATTGAACAAGCTTATTTTCAGAAACAGGTTACTAAATGGTGCAGATTTTTCTAATTAATTCGTTTTAGGTTACCCAAACCAGTTTAATGCAGTCCAAAGCAGTATCTCAAGCATTCATGATGTTTTCAATGTGTTTTTATGAGGGGATCAATTAGTTCAAATCATGAGTTGCATGCACATTGGAATTGTGCACTAAACATGCTTTTTGGTCAAACAAATTAGTAAAAGCAACACATGGCTGATGAAATGGGCAGTTAAGAGCAGATAGTACCTGACAAAAAGAGGCTTTCTTTGATTGGGTCATCTTAACAATTCATTTTGTGAGTAAATGCACAGTTTAAGTAATATCAACATGTTGAAAAACAGAATCAGTCAATTAAAACAGCATCAGAGCATCAGAGATTAAAAACAAAATCTGGTGAAGTGAAATTAGCTGACTGATTTTGAAAATAAATCAATTGAAAACAGTAAAATTGAACTTTATTTTTCCAGATTTAGTTTTAATGAAATCAACATACAAAATTACGAAAACAACAGGTTGAAATACAAAATCAACAGGTTGAAATACAGAATCAACAGGTTGACAGATCATGTTTTTGCAAATAGTAAGTGAAATCAACATGTTGAAATGAAAAATCAACAGGTTGAATATAACAGTTTTGAAAATTTTCATACAACAACAAATTTTTATGAAACCAATGCATGAGTACACAAGATTAACATGCTACAAACACATCAGACCACATTCCTGATGTCTAATTTGCCTAGTTCGTTAAACCTATTTCTAGCCAATGGTTTCATGGTTAAGCTTTTTAACCCAGCTTGGTTGCCAACGTGTAGGACGTCCCACTCTAAAGGTGATGGCTTTGTGGCAAGCTCTTAATGGAGAGTATTTTTCATAGGCAATGCTCATGAGTCATATAGCTTGGAGGAGGTTATCCCATTAGAGGTAGAGGCTCTTGAGTTTGTCGAGCTTCTTCTGTGCTTGTTTTGTTTGGTTGCCCTTTGCGAGACCTTTGTTTCGAGTCCTCTAATAACCTTGACCAGTACTTCATTTGATTCGCACACTTTGTATGAAGCGAGCAAGAATGCCTAACTAGATGAGTTCTTTTATGAAGTCTTTCACAACCAAAATCGCGATGGGATGACGAACCAAAAAAGAAAATGAGTTTGAAAAGAGATTTGTAGTTGCCACCGAAGTTTATTCTGGAAAACTATGGAAAACCATAAAGATAAAGCAAGTATGCGAAAAACCAGATTTTTGGATTCGGTAGTTTATGCATAGGGGTGGTGTTAGCACCCTACAACGCCCGCTCGAGGGCAGTACCTTTAATTAAACATGTAAAATTGGTGTGGTTTTCAAAATGTTAATTTTCCCCAAAACATAATGATATAATAATACTATTTTCGTCTCTGCGAAAAACTAGAGTTTTGGATTTGGGAGTCGATTACGCGTAGGGAATGTGTTAGCACCCTACAACACCTGCTTGAGGGCAGTACCTTTAATTAAACATGCAAAATTGGTGTGGTCTTCCAAATGTTATTTTTTTGCAAAAAGAATAATGAGATAATAATACTAAAAAGTAACAAAAATATTTTTTGGTTATTTGAAAGAAAGAAATAAAAATGGAAAAAGATAAAATAAGATAAAAATAATAATAAAGAAAACAGATTGATTCCACTACTTTTTCAAAATAGATTCATCATTGGTTATCTAAAGATTATTGCTCAATTAATTATTGTTGTAGATTTGAAAATTAATCAATGTAAATTCTCAATTAATTTGTTGGCGTTCTCACTATTAACCAAAGTAAATTCTCAATCAAAAGTAAGAACTTTGTAGATTAATCATAATAAATTTAACCAAAATACATTCTTAATCATGTCCATTCTTTTACCTCTAAAATCAAGCAAAAAACTAATGAACCAAAATACATTCTTGATTAATTCTAGTTAAAGTTTTCACCTCTAATCAAAGTACATTCTCAATCATTGGCAAAAACTCATTCAATCACATGAAAGTTTTTAAATTTAATCAAAGTATATTCTCAATTAAAATTAAAAACCTTTAAGCTCATATGATTGATATGCATATAGATTAAAATATCTCACTAATTAGCTATGATGTAAAAACCATTACTTTTCACGTGATTCAAAGATAAAATACATAGATGAATTAAAACCTCAACAATAATGAAAAGAACAAAGAAATTATTTCATTCTAACCTTAGAATCCATAATGAAATTATAATGGAATCAACCCATGAGGCTTAGCCCTCCATGGAATACAAAATAAAATAAAATATAAGAGAAGTGAAAGAGAGGAAGAGTTTAGGCTCCCCTAAGGGTTCCTAAACTCCGAAGTATTGATCTTCCCTATTTTGCTTCCTTTGGTCTCTTTATATAGGCCTTGGTTGGACTTGAATCTTATATTTTCTATTGCTGAAATATTTTATCTTTTGATATAATATCTCCTAAATAATTAACAGATTTTATCAGTTTCTACAATATTTGGAAGATTTCCTTTGTTGATAATTTGAGATATATCAAAGATAATTAATAAAAAATCTTTAATTAATTATTCAACAACTTAATTTTTGTCCAATTTCTAGTTCTGCCCCTCTTGTAATCTCCTCCAATTATCTTCTAAATAATCAAATATCTTCAAGATATATTTGTTTGTTGTGGAGATCTAAAAAGATTCAAGAAGATCTTGCCATATTTAAAAAGATTCGGTAGTTATTATCTTTTGATATTTTATGATATAATTAAATAAGATAATTATTTAAAAATATCAAATAAAAAATCTAAAGATATATTTTCCCAAATTATCTTTGATCATACATATTTATGAATTATCAAAGCCCTTCTTCTGGAAAAAGAAAGAGAAAACCACAAGTCCAAGTTGCTTGTTCCCTCTTCTTAGCTTCGCCAAACTTCTTCACTTTTTTCAAACTTTTCTTTTCGTCTTCATGAAATGCTTGACTTGGATTTTTGTAATTTTGATAATTTCCTATTTTTGGATTTATCTTTAAGGTATCATGAAGCTTTAAGCAATTTATTTCCACACCTCCATGAGTTCAACTTAGTTGTAGCTGCACTAACCCACCTCAATATATCCAAATAATATTTATGGGACTAAAAAGCTATTTTTAACATCTCTTTATATCTCATGCTCAATAAACCCAATTATAAGAAATCTCAATTAAATCAATCTCTTAAGAATAAAATTCAATTAAAAATCCAAAATTAAATACCAAATGAGGGCATAAATATGAACTAATCAGTCACCCAGAAGAGGCTTTACTTGAGCAACAATCTCTGTCCACCTTTGGGCATATTCTTTGAACGATTCAGACTCCTTCTTCATTGTAACATCCCTACTGGAAATTACTTATTTAAAATAAATAATTAAGAAAAAGACATCAATGTCAAACTTTTATTAATTCCCAAACGCGGGAAAATGCAAAACACTAATCAAGGCGCCATAAATTAAACAAACTTAGAGTAATAAACTTATTACAAATTGCCAAAAATTCTGATAAAGAAATAAAGATATAAGACCCTGCACGACTTCTCGCCTGAGCGAGATGCTTTGTTGCCCAAAAATACGACTCTTTGCCTAAGCGAGGTGCTCAAGCAGAACCACTCAACGTTTAAGAGTGCTCGTTTAGGCAACTTATGCTCGCTTGAGCAAGATGCTCGTGTACAACCAGTCTCACGTTTCTGATATTTTCGCCTAGGCGAGCCTTGCTCGCTTAAGCGAGAATATCAGACATCTACACTGTTACGTACATGAAAAACCATAAACCATGCCTAATTCAAAACCCAAACTCAATAACTTGCAAATTGGAAACAGGCATAACACTTATGGCATAAACATGACCCAACCAAATTCCCAATTTCGAGTTTAAACCATAAACAACCAATAAAGCGCAGAAAACCATTATATTCATACAAATTCGTGAGAATTTCGATCAAACCCTATCAAGGCACTCCAACCCAAAATTCACCTCATATATATAGCACGAAAATTCATAGCCACACACTTTTCATACATGCATTTCAGAGTACACAAAAATTCATAATCATATAGGCATACAAAAGAACTGCCCTAACCTGGTTTTCCTCTGCTCCAAAAACAAAAGATGATTTATAGCTCTTCTTGTCCCCAATTTGGATTTCCCTTAGTGCTCTCCCAACTCAGCTTTCTTGATTCCCTCTAACTCTTTTTTTCACTCAAAATTTCGTGCTCTCCTTTTCACTCTAGGTTTTAGACTTCAAAACCCTTCTAATTACCTTATTTTCCACTTTTATATGTGTTGACATGAGAAGCCAAGGTGGTTTGCTTCTTGAAGATTTGATGAAGATTGAATGAAGCTCTTTTGAACTATCTTGAAGCCATAAACATTGGAATGAAGCCTACATTGATGAAGGAAAGGAGATTTGATGATACCCATGGTGATCAAGGCTAGAATGTGTGCTCTCCATGTAGTTACATCATTAAGAAAGTGCACTCATAGTTTGTAACTCATGTTGTAGACCTTAAAGCATTAATTAGATGTAGTTTGGTCTTTGTTATGTTTTTAATCTGTTGAATGGTTTTTCAATAGGTTAAAATGTCTCTTTTAATCTATTGAATGGTTTTTCAACAGGTTAAAAGGTTGGTTGCAGTAGTTTTAAACTGCAACAAATTCAATCAGTTGATTTAGTTTTTAATCGACTAATTTCACTTAAGTCAAGTGAAATCAATCGATTGATTTGAAAATCAACCGATTGATTTTGTAACAATTTGACTATAAAAGTTGTGATTTTCGAAAGAGAGGTTTGTTGATTATTTTAGAGCACGATTTGGTTATGGAAACGTGTGGAAACTCTCTCCTTGGTGATCATAGGTGTTGCAGTTGTTGAAGATTGATCTTGGATCAATTCTTGAAGCTTTTGGCTTGGTTTGAAGCTTGGAGAAAGTGGTTTGTGGTAGGCAAGGTTGTGCTACCACTAAGGTTTGATCTTTCTCAAGCTTTGTGTGTGTGCCTGGTGGTTTTTCAGGTCTGCAAGAGGGTTATTGCTGTGCTGGTGTGATTCTTGTGTGATTCAAGAGTCTTTTGTGGTGTTTTTGCATATTTTGGAAGTGTAAGGGTGGATACTTTGTAAATCTATTGAATGGTTTTTCAACAGGTTAAAATGTCTCTTTTAGTCTGTTGAATGGTTTTTCAACAGGTTAAACGGGTTGGCTGCAATAGTCTTAAATTGAAACAAATTCAATCAGTTGATTTATTTTTTAATCGACTGATTTCACTTAAGTCAAGCTAAGGTTGCCTTGACAAACTGGATGTAGCTCAGGTTTGAGTGAACCAGTATAAAAATTTGTGGTGTCCTCTCTTCTCTAACCTTTCTCTCTTGCATTTTCATTTTAAAGTTTCAAGAACTTGTGCTTTAACCATCTTTTTCATGTTCTTGCATGTTTTCATAGCATCTGAAGCATTGAGCATGTTTGTATAATCATTTGGAATTGATATTGATCATTCTTGAGCTTTGTTTCTGATTTAAAATTCAAATTCGCATTTCTGCATTTTTCCCAGTATTTCAGTCGACTGATTTTCAGTTTCAATCGATTGATTATACCAGAACAAAATCTGTTCAGTAAAATCAATCTGTTAACTCTGTTTTTGATCAATTGAAAGTGTATAGTTCAGTATTGTTTGCATCCTAACTTGGTGATCTATTTGATTCAATTAAAGGTGGTTTTTAGCTTGCAAAGATAGCCTAAATTTTTAACTAGCCAATTCAACCCCCCCTTCTTGGCTTTTCAACCATTTCAAAACTAACAATATGGTCCCTAAATATGGTTAATAGAAAAAAAACGAAAAGTGACCTTTTAATATTTCTAATTATCTTTCATAGACCATTATGAGCTATTTTTCCCAACTCCCTTGGCTGCCCATTGCCTCTAGAGTTTTCCCACCCTTTCACATTCAGATTACACTTATATTGGCAAAAATAAATAAATCAATTTCGTTCTCAGCAAGGTTTGAACACACAACTCCTCAATCCCAAAGCAATTGCTCAACCAATTCAACTGATACATGATTAGGGATAATTCCTATAATTTTAGGATTATATTATCACTACTCACATGCATACATACTCTTAAAATAACGCACACAAAAATAAAATATCACATAGTTGGCATACATAGGACTCAAACCCAAGTCCTTACACACAACTAAGTACTCTCAACCACTTAAGCTAGTACTTTTCCACGTCATAACAATTAACATTAAATGCCATAAAGGCTTATACTACCCGCATTTATTAAATAATTATTTATTTAATTATTTAATTTTTCTCGGGTCTTACATTCACCATGCTCTACAATTGTAATTTGTTAGGTGCCACATCCATGTTATAATCGTACTGCTTCATGAAAGCATTTACCAGATCCTTCCAAGACTTGATGCATGAAGGCTCAAGATGAACATACCAGTTTAGTGCCAATGCAGCCAAACTATCTTGGAAGATATGGATCAACAACTTTTCATTGTGTGCATGCGCAACCATTTTCTTGCCATACATCATGATGTGGCTTTTAGGACAAGTGGTCCCTCTATATTTTTCAAACATGGGTAATTTAAACTTTAGAGATATCACTACATTCGGGGCTAAGGACAACTCTATGAAATTTTCAAACTTACAGCTTCCTCTACCTTCCATGACTTTTACCCTTTTCTCCAACATTTCTAATTTGTTATTGGTTGCTTTGACATCCACCTATATGGCAGCATAGTGTGGAGGCTTCATCTCGAGTTCTTTTATTGATGTCACATGCACCACATTTGGTTGGACATTTACCAGAAGTTTTGTAATAGTGGTTGCCCCAAGTTCATTCTCGTCTCTGATATGAGTTATAGATATGTGATCCTCCACCTTTTGGGTATATGTTTGCCTTAGATGTTCTTCGAGAGATCAAATGTAACCTAAAGGAAGGCCATAAGGTGGAAATGTTTGGATCATCCAATCTCTTAGCTGATATCGTGGAGCCAAAGTTTCCTTATTTCTTTGTAATGCTTTTAAGGCCCCCAGGATCTCACTTATCTACTCTTTCAAATACTCAACACCACCTTTTACCGCTTCTCGAGCCTCTCTCATATTTTCCATGATCTTAATAAGTCCTTCAAGGTGCCGCGACTTCTATTTTATTAGCATGAACTAATGAATGCAAAAATAAACGCACGTAATGCAAGGAAACTAACCATGCCTATGCAAATGGTATCAACATATGAATGCATTATGCTAGATGAGGTGAGGATGCATGCTATGGATTAGAAAACTATGTACATGCTACAATGAATAAAGACAATAAGTGAATGCAATGCAAGTTTGTTCCCCAAGAGGCACTTATTTACTTTGTATGTCGATGTGATTAAAGAGCACCATGCATGATATGCAACTAATTGGAAAAACCTACATGAGATTTAATGCATATGCCTCAAGAGGCATTTATTCCATCATATGATGATGAAATATGATACACTTATTTAAAAACATCATGCATGATATCCAATTAAGTGACATAATGAAGTGCTTGTTTAGGCCTTAATAGACATTTATTTTCATGAGATGTGATGTATGACATAAAAATGCTATGCATGATTTTGCCTCAATAGGCACTTATTCACATGTATAATATGCACACATAAGAAATGTTTTGCATGATATGCCATTAAAATAATGAGATATGTGCACTTATTCACATGTATATTAGGTACACGAAAATATGAGGATTAAAGCAAGAAATCTCCATTTGTGCCTAAACTAATAGGGGTGTCAAAACGGGCCAGCCCGGCCCGTTTTTGGCCCGTTTTAAATGGGTCGGGCCGGGCTGGCCCGACAAGGCAAAACGGGTTGTTTTTTTGGGCCCGGCCCGTGGGGTGGCGGGCTGGCCCGCCATCCTTTTCCTGATATGTTCATTTTGTGGCCCAAAATCAGATTTTAAATCTTTTCATTTCAAATTTAGTTGACTACATGCAAATATGCTTACATTAACATACTGCATATGCATTAATACAACAATAGTCCATCATCACAAAGTCCAAACAAATTGAAATGATTAAAA
>Ga0214542_1001516_pt1 | contig 47633 bp, 26 predicted proteins | sample CNSS1metaG_FD_160096 | JGI IMG/M metagenome (GOLD analysis project Ga0214542, IMG submission 160096) | Root nodule microbial communities from cowpea collected in UCLA plant growth center, Los Angeles, California, USA - CNSS1 | ecosystem: Host-associated > Plants > Roots > Nodule | place: USA... | reverse complement strand
TTTTCTCCATACATTTCACTTTAATTTTTATAAATATACTTTTATTTTGTTCATTAACTTAATAACATTACAATATCATCAATTATAAATATAATTCGAAAAATGCGTACACGCAGGCGCGATAGCGTCTGTGTTTACACTAGTAATATATAAAGAAGATTATCTCGTCCACATTTCATAATATTAATTATGTCTTTTACAGTATAATTATTTATTATTTTTTTTAAAATTAAAGGTTATTTTTACCTATTTTATATAAAACTGTTTTTTTTTTATTCATCAACAATTGATTTCTCTATTTATTTCATTTTATTTTTAATAAATATAAACTTATTTTATATATTAACTTAATAACATTATACTATTATCACCTATTAACATACTATCATTTATATTTAAAAATGCGTATATACATTACTTTTATGTGTACACTAGTGATAATAATAATAATAATAGTATATGATGGTTATATAATAATTATAATAATAATAATAATAATAATAATAATAATAATAATAATAATAATAATAGTAGTAGTAATAGTAATAGTGTATAATGGTTATATAATTAAGAGGGAAAAAGTGTAAGCAACTCCTTTCATAAATAAAAAAGAAAAGAAAAGAAAATTTAAGTTAAATGTTTAAAATGTTTTAAAGTTGTATATAATATTAAATTATTTTATTTTTGTACTTTAAAAAAAAATATTTCTATAAAGTATAAAAAATATGACTTTTTATATTATTTCTTATTTTTCTTTTCTATTAAAACATACAATAATTTTTTTAAACCTTTTTATATTACAATATAACATCTTACTTATCGTCCTCACGCGTTTTTTATTTAATGTTATAAACAATAATTTAAATAATTCAACCATTCATATATCTCATGAACGTCTACATATGTAAGGAAATTATTAACAAATTAATATAATCAACATTTTAATTAAATTTGAATTCTAAAAAACATATAAACAAATTTGAATCAGAAAATAAATACAAAGCTTCGACGATAATAAGTGCATGAAAGTTTCACGTGAGAGACATCTAAATTTGATTTTAATAAATATGAAATCATCAAAATCATAAATCATATTCATAAGTTGTTTGACTGATTTTCAAAGATAGTAGATAAATAAAAATCACTTAGTAACTCTTCTATTTGATTAATTCACGTTCAATTTTTCAAACACATGTCCAAACATGTCTTAAGTTGAATTTCGGACACACCGTTAATGTTTTCATTTTTAACATAAATTAAACCAATACAATGTAAATTTCGTTTATATATCTTAAAAAATGACATTTGATAATGAGTTTCGAAATAGATAAACATCATTCTAAATTTCCAAATGTTTATATTATAAATATAGATGTTAATGCTGATGAGGACGTTACTGTTTTTATCTCTAACATACAAATAAGATGTAAAATTTGTTTTATATATTAATAAAACATAATTTGATAATGAGTTACAGATGAACATCATTCAAAATGTTTAGATTATAAATATAGATAATAAATAGTAGGGAAGAAGATGGACAGTCTACTCTTTCATAATTTGAGTTTTTCAAGATTTATAAAAGGATAAAATAAATTAAAATAAACATTTAAGAAAAATAAAATTAAATATGTTTTTTATTTTTATTTTTAATATAAGATTACAAATTATTTTTTATGTTAAATTCTGATACAGTTTGATATTCAAATTTTAGAAATTAACAGGTATAATTTTTTTAACTTAATTCGTTTAAATTTATAAAAATTGTATATGTGAGATAATTTTGTGTGGTTTGAACGGTTTACTTTATTCTGTAAGGAAAAAATTCTTTAATATTAATTTAACCATCTTTATAAAGATGAAATAGTTTTAACCAAAATTAGTTTGACAATCTTTATAAAAAAAAAAATTTTAACAAAAATTAATTTTTATATTTTAAGAAAAGATAAAAGTAATTAATAAGGAAGAATAATATCAAATAGGACCAAAATATATATTATGTAAGTAGAGACTATTTTTATAAAAAAACAATTAGTATTAAATTCACCTTCTAATATAATATTAAATTCTATCCAAATTAAGATGTACCGTGTTATGTTGCTGGTTATCAAACTATTTAAACATATCTGAACTTTATGTAATATTTAATCATGAGATGAGTGTGTTCAAAATCAACTATAATGCAGTGTTTAATCATGCATACACTATGTCTATATGAGGCAGTTAGATTGAAGATCTTACTTCAAGTGCTAATTTATATTACATAAATGAAACATTATGAAAATTTTATAAATTTGACAGTGTTATCAGAAAATACATATATTTATTTATTTGTTTTTGTTCACATTTTAAAAGATAAAGAAGAGAAAAACTGAATTCTAAATTAGAAGTGCGGTAGAGCGCAGGAAGGAGCGCACAATGACCGTTATAAGAGATAGGGAAGAGAGAAACGCAGCAAAGAAAATGCCAAATTCAACACCCAATCATTGGTTTCACATTCATAGTTTTTTTTGTCTTCTTATCACCTAAGTTAAATTGAAAAAGATTAAATACTATCATTTTATATTTTAATAATTAAAATAATATTTAGTATCAGATAAATAAATAATCTTATAAGATTTCAACACAACATTACTATTCCAAATATATCAATTATTTCTCACGACTTACCTTCTTCCATTCTTGTCGGAATATTAAGAAAAGAGAAAGATAAATTTTATTGAAAAATCATAGTAATAAACTATAACTTATCTCTTACTAAATTTCCAAAGTTAAAATAAATTGCAAGCAAACACTAACAAAAAAATCCACAAGATTAAACACTCTATATATATATAAATAAAAACGTCACAATTATTATTTAGTATGAAAATATATGCATATGAAATATACATATACGACTAAAATTTGGAAATGTACTATAACTTTTAATAAATTGTCTCCTATCAATTTTAAATTCTTGTTCATTCACCGTCATTAAAAATATTTCGTACCTTATCATCCGTATTCCAACTCAACCAAATATGAGAGTCATAATTTTTGAAATGTATAAACTAAATCTAATTTCAACTAAATCTCGAAAGATTTAGAATAATTTTTATTCAAACGTTTAATATATTAAACTATAAAAATATCATATTTTCAAGCTAATTAAAATATTTACTAAAATACCTAAAATGTAATTTTGTTTTCTAACACAGCTATAATCTTCGTATGGAAGTTCTTTAATGTTATCTTAAATTGGAAACAATTAGATAAAGAAAAACTGTTAATCAGCCATAATTATTATGCAATGAAAAACATAAACATGTACAAAATTAATCATCTATGCTAATCATAATTATTACATTTTTAATATAAATAAAATTGTTTACCTTAGAGTAAAAGACCAAAAAAAGGTAGAATAGTAAAGTGTAATGGTAACTGTGGTTTAAAAAAAAAAAAAAAAAAAAAAAGAGATGGAGGGTTGGCTACGGCTACACGCTTCTCCACATGGGAGGCATTTTATTACCGTTATTAGAATTTAGGACAGAGAGACAACTTAGAAAAAATAGAAAAAAAAAATAAAGTAATGGTGGTGCCAGCCCAAGGATCCAACGGTCATTAGTGACTAGCCGTTGAGTTTTGAAAAGTGTTCTCACCAGACAAATACCCCATGGTTTCAGTCATTCAGTGTGGTGCTTGTAGTGTCACTGTTAATTAGTGTAGAAGAGTACCTACCCACTTCCATTTCCTCCTCCATTACATGCCCTTCTCCCTCTGATCGTAGTCTAGTGGTGGTTCTTTGTTTCTGTGTGTTCATCCACAATGGTTATATCAGATGAGAACAGATCTAAACCAGTGAACCCCACTAGTTTTCAAGGTATTAAGTGAAGGTTTCGGTTTCAATGTTGAGGAAAGATTCAAGATTTAATGATAAAAACAACATGGGTATTGAGGGATTTTTGTTTATTAATTTTTTTTTGGATGTTGTGATAGGAGGGATGAATCATGGGGGAAACAGAAAGGTGGGGCAGAACAGAAGGGCGTTGAGCGTGATCAATCAGGATCTGGTGGCCGAAGGAAGACCTTACCCTTGTGTTGTTAACAAGAGAACATTGGCAGAGTAATTTTTTTTTATTTCATCTTTTTCGATTGATTCATTCTGTTCTTTTTTTTTTTTTTTTTTATTTTTTTAGTTTTTTTTTTTTTGGGTCTGTGATGTTGATGGTGTGGTTTTCACTTTCAGAAAACAAGATATGTGTGAGAAGAAGCAGGCGGATCCGGGGCATCGACCCATCACAAGGTTAGAGAATACAATAAAACCCTTTAGTGTGATCTGGAGTTTTATTTGGGCGGATGAAAAAAGTGAAAACAAGTGTTTGAATTTTGAAATTGAACTGCGTTTCAATGAGTGTTAGTATATATAAGCCTCTTTCTGTTTCTCACTAGAGGGAAGAAAGAAAAGAAATCGATTAATGAGACTTTTATTTATGATCTTTAATTTTAGACACAAGTTTCAATGTAACGGATTGTTGATGTTGGTTTGCTTTTAGGAGGTTTGCTGCACAGATTGCTAGCACACAGCAAAATCGTGTTGAGGTACTTTTATGGTGAAATTTTGATGCTTTGCACAAATGCACATAAATTTGAAAGTTGAAACTGAGTGGTGGGGTCAATTTGAATGAATGAACAGGGAACCAAGAAGTCAAACTTGGGAAATTCAAATTCAAATGGATTTGGAGAGGTTATATTTGTTGATGATGAACTCAAGCCAACGGATGACCAACCAGTGCCAATGTCTTTAGAACAGACAGAGCCAGTGCATAATGAAGTAGATCAGATGGAGGAAGTTGAGATGGAGGATATAATTGATGAGACAGTTTTGGACATTGATATATGTGACGCAAATAATCCCCTTGCAGTGGTGGATTATATTGAAGATCTTTACACCTACTACAGAAAAATGGAGGTAAATTGGGAATTGAATAGTTTGAATTCAGTGCACTTTTCTGACTCTTTCAAAACATTTTAACTTTAACTGGGGATACTGTCTGGATTCTGATTTGTCAATTGAACTTTTTTTAGTACTGCATTCAAAAGTTGCATTTTCTATTGAATTTTGATAACTAAACAACATTGCTACAATGCAGGGTTCTAGTTGTGTCTCACCCAATTACATGACACAGCAATTTGACATTAATGAAAGGATGAGGGCTATACTCATTGACTGGCTTATTGAGGTAAACGATCTGTGCTGCAATAATAATCCTTATGGATTTTGTTTTGTTTTCTGTCAATTTTGAATTCCCTGACATGTTTGTTTTGATCTTTCAGGTGCACGACAAATTTGACCTCATGCACGAGACATTGTTTCTAACTGTTAATCTTATAGACAGATTTCTGGCAAAGCAGACAGTGGTAAGAAAGAAACTTCAGTTGGTTGGACTAGTTGCAATGCTTCTGGCATGCAAGTATGAAGAAGTTTCAGTTCCTGTGGTGGGGGATCTAATTCTCATATCAGACAAAGCATACACAAGAAAGGAGGTTCTGGATATGGTAGATTTTTTTGCCTCATTGACACATTGCAGATAAACTGTTTGATAGAATTGTGTAGCTGAACTAATTGAGTTTGTTCATTGTAAACTATGCAGGAGAAGTTGATGGTCAACACATTGCAGTTTAACATGTCTGTGCCAACAGCATATGTTTTTATGAAAAGATTCCTAAAGGCTGCTCAAGCAGACAGAAAGGTGAGAAGTAGTAAGAACTTCATCATGTAGTTCTGCTGCCAAAGATTATCTGAGTTTGGAATCATGCACTAATTTTTTTTCACTCTATTATTATTCCTCAACAGCTTGAGCTACTTGCTTTCTTCCTGGTAGAGCTATCTCTAGTGGAATATGAGATGCTGAAGTTCCCTCCATCATTGTTAGCAGCAGCTGCTGTTTACACAGCACAATGCTCCATTTATGGCTTCAAACAATGGAGTAAAACATGTGAATGGCACTCCAATTACTCAGAAGATCAGCTATTGTAAGTGGTGTATAATTTTATGTTCCTATTACCCAATATGGTGTTGTGTTGATTATACTAATGTGTGATTAATTGTGACTCACAGAGAGTGCTCTACATCAATGGTTGATTTTCATCAGAAGGCTGGGAATGGGAAACTTACTGGGGTACATAGAAAGTACTGTTCATCTAAATTTAACTACACTGCAAAATGTGAACCCGCACGTTTTCTTGTGGAGAACTCGTTGTAGCAGGCCATGTATAGCCACTAACAAAACACCATCATCATGATATGATACACTTGACTATGATAATTGGGGGGCCATTTGGTTGATGCATGCATGCACATGAATGTGAGCAACTTAGGTTGCACTTATTATATGTTGTGTCTCAAGTGTCGGGTTTGTCTTAAGTATTTTGTTGTTCTATCTAAACTACTCATGTTATTTTTACTTTCTGTTATGTTCTAAATGAACAGAACATACTTGAGTCGTGTATTTCTCTTGTTCCCATTGAACAAAATAATGAAAACCATGACATACAAACAACTTCATTCATTCAACAAGTATTTGGTGACTTGTTTTTATTTACTTTTGCTGAGTGATTATTATATCTGTGAATTGGATATTTATAACAACAGCTGAATAGATTTTGATATGTGTTGTTGTTTGACTCAAAAAAACAAGAAGTAGTTATTGTATGTGTTGTTTTTTAACTCAAAAACAAATAACTAAGTGGTTCATAGTAATTTTTGTACATAAATATTTTATGATATAGAACCATGTTGTGTTGTGAGTCTGAGTAGATATAAAACATATTGACATAAATATTTTATGATATTGACATTTCTAAAACATATTATATAGGTAAAACTTCAAATTACTATTCAATAATATAACAATAGTTACGGATATTAGAACAAAAAATAAAAATAAACAAATGAAAATAAACTTTAGAAGTATATATTGTAATATTGTTTGACTATAAATAAATAGGTGAAAGAAGATCTAGGATAACAGAGTAAAATATACAATAATAACTTTACAAAAATTGTAATATTATTAGACTCTAAATAAATAGGTTAAAGAATGTAGGATAGGAGAGTAAAAAAGTTTCAGCAAATCATTATACAAAATTTGTAATGTAATACTTTAATTATAATTTTAGTGTGTTAATACAATGCCTAATAGAAGATATTTATAGTTTTTATAGTTTTGTGTGTTAATACTTTAATTAAAATTTTTGTTTTATAACTATAATTAATTGGTAGGATTTCTCTAATTTGATATTGTTTGATTATTTTATGTTATTTATAACTATAATAGTGAGATGTCTCTAATTTAATTTTGTTCGGTTATATTATGTTATTTATGATTATAATTATTTGGTGGAATGTCTTTAACATCAGTTTATTTAATAATTTTATGTTAATTGTAACTATAACTGTATAGTTACTTGTCCATAATCTTATTTTATCCAATTATATTATGTTATTTATGATTATTTAATAATTTTTGCGTGTTTTTGTGTGAGGTATCTTATTTATGTTTATTTAATAATTTTTGTGCGTTTTTACCTTATTTTATGTAGTTTATAATTGTTTAATGATAGTATGTTATTGAATTAATAATAATATAACATTTGATTTTTTTTATTATACATATTTTAAATTTAATTTAAAATATAATATTTTTGTTGGTAAAATAAATATAAACTACGTGCATAATATACTTATAAATGTAATAAACATTATTAAGAATGTTGTAATCATAATTAATCTCTTATGATGGTGACACTCTGAAGAAAAAATAATAAATAAGAACTGAATGAATAAAATAAAGATCTAAACTTTTTTTTTATAATTTAAGTAGGTAAATTCAAGTTAGATAAGATGATTTTGTATATTTTTATTTATAATAAAACTTATTTATATTACTAGAAGTTAATTTTTTACTATATATGCTGCAACTTTCATCACCTTGGTTTGTGCAAACTGACCCTGAAATAAATGTTTTCTTTAATGTTTCGTTGACCCCTGTGCTCTTCACAAGGCTACATTCTTCGACCAATCCTTTCTTAAAACAATTTTTAAATTTAGAGTACCAAGATAAACCAAAAAGGATAGTATTATATTTTAATATTTATTGTGTGTATATTATTCACGTTAAAATTTACGTAAATAATATTTTTATTTATATAACTGGGTGGCAAAATGGATTTAGTTCGTGGATTGTAGTAGTTTGTGGATTTGTGGTTTGTTTTAGTTTGGTTTGTTTAACACATCAAATTGATAGGTTAAAATTAATTTGTTTCGATCCGTTGATTATTTTTTAATTAAAATTTAAAATAAAAATAATTTTAAAAATTAAATTTTTTATATTACATTTTATAAGAACCTAAATATATAATATTTTTTAATTTGAACATTAGTATTTATAAATTATATTTTAATTAGTAATTATAACATATAAATGAAATAATTATTTTAATTTATTTAATTAAAATATTAATTAATCAATAGAAAAACTTGAAAAATATTTGTATATTAAATAAGTTTTTAATATTTATTTATAATATATATATATATATAAACAAATTTTAAAAATAAAATTTTCATTTACATGATAATTATTTAATTTTAAAAAAATAAAAATGGTATAGGTTGAAGTAATTTTATTTAATTAAATTTTTTATGAAGTTTATAGATTTGATCTGACCAGGAAAGATCAGGAAAGTAAAACGTAAATAAATAATCATTTTTAAAATAACATTATGTCTTCAAATAACATTTTTAACTACTACAATTATCATATCAGTATGATTTGATACAATTATTTTTATTAATCACGAGCCCAGATTTTAATATTTGTTAAGTAAAATCAAATTTAGATGTTCCTTTACAAATCTAACATATGAGAGAGAAAGTGAAAACTGACACATTTTGTCTAAAAATAATTATTATTCATTTAAGTTTTTTCTCAAACAATAACTTCATTCAAGTATATTTGAAATATTAAACTTTCATTATTTTATCTTTAAATTAATATTTTTAAGTTCAAATATGTTTTTTATTTTTATTTTCGTAAAAATTTAAATTAATTTTTTGAAATCTTAATCTAATTTAGTCCTTTTTACTCTAAAAATACAATACATAGATTTAATTATTTTAATCAAATTTTGTTAAAATTATTTTTCGTTTTAAATGTTTTATCATAAGATTTGAGTTATTTGACATATTTTTACTTAAATGTTAATTGAACACACGTTTCAAACATTAAATAAATTTAAACAAAATTTTGATTAAAAAAACTAAATTTGTACAATTATAAAAATGTTGGACAGAATGATTTAAAATTTTGAAAATTGACTAATCTTAATTTTTATTTAAAGTTAAACACCAAAAACATAATTAATCCACATTTTTATTAGAACTTATAAATTAATTTAGACATTTTTTATTTTCTTTTAATTGTTTTATCATTATTTATTATCTATCAATGGGCATAAAATATGTATTTGATTGGATAAAGGATTTGAGAAAGAGTGACCAAAATTGTGGTGATGTTTGTTTCGAGAGATAGATAAAAATATTTTAATAAAAAATTGATCAAATTTTGTAAATGATAAATGATTCGAAGAGTGTGATAAAATAAAATTAAAATATAAGATTAAAATATAAGATTACTTATTTGTCTTTATAATTAAAATGAATAAAAAACAAAAATGTATTTAGTTAAATTAATTTAAAATTAATAAAAATATAATTTTAAAAAAATACCGATTAAAAAATTTGTAAAATTGTTCTGCTTTTTTCTAGTCACCTTTAATAACCTTTAAAACTACTTTTCCCTCTTTATTTTATACTGTCAACATACCTTTATTATAAACATCAAAAGAAATACCAAAAACCAAAATAATCATTAACCTAATACCTATCATAAATTACACCACTTTCATAGTCAATTTTAAATAACTCTTTTTGAGAATAAGTTAGAAAAAAAAAATGTTATTTGATAGCTTTAATTTAAAAATAAGAACGTGACAAATCAATAAAAACTTAAGAGAAGAAACAGTTCTGTGTGAAAGAGATGTGTGTACGAAGTCGTCTTTGCTTCTAAATCTGTAAATTATAAATACAATATTTTCTTATTAATACCAAATGTTTTATCAATTTTATTATTTAGTTTTTTAAAATTACTTTTTTTTAATAAAGGTAGTTATTAATCAAGTTTTTTTGTAGTCTGTAGTTTGAGCGACATACTAATCATACAAATTAATTTATTTCTCACTTGATCTAACACAAGTTTTCATTTTACTTGTAAATAATTATTTTTCTATACAAATCAAAATATCATTATCTCTATTAAATTTCCTTCAAACAATCAATTATTCAACAACAAAATATACATTATTATATAATAACCATAACTTTAAATTCAAGCAGTTATACAAACCTTATAACCCACATATACAATTCTATCTCGCACTTAATTCCCAGTTTTAAAATTTCAACTTTCACAATTTAACAATAATAAAAAAATAAAATTAAAGTTTTATAGATACATGCATATTCATCAAAATTCAAAATCCTAAAGAAAGTATTTGCTATCACAATAAACCACTGAAATGCCTAACCGAAGGTTTTCAAATTTTCATTCCAATATTAGTTTGGTTAACCGTATTTAACTTGCCTTAATATTTTAATATTTTAGAGATTTACGTTGAATAAAACTAAATTGTAATATAAATTATACAAATCTTATTTTCCAAGCTAATTTCATAAAATTTAATTAAATTTGAAGTTTTTTTTTAATAATATTAAAATTATCAAATTTGTCTTATCATTTAATTGTTGAACCTATTTTGATGTAAATTACTGAAAGATAAAAAGGTGTTTGAAAAGTTGTAGCTTAATTTTGTAAAAGTTTACTAAAAAATAACTGCATTATTATGAAACCTCAAATTATCATATATTTTTTTTTTCATTATATTACTCGCAGAAGAGCAAACCTCGACCTATACACAAAAACAACAAATATTTGAGATCCAGCAAAAAAAAAAAAAGACTCACTTAATAGAAAGTACGTTCACGTAATCTTAACTTAAAAATTGATTATCTTATACATAGATAAGTCACATCTAGAAAAAAAAAATAGTAGTTTTCTTAGAATTTAAGATAGAAGTCAAAGATAACGAGTTTCAAATATTTTTAAGAAATAATATAAATAATTAGTTAACTAATATATACTACAAGAAAAATTATTAATTATTAATAACTAAAATAGTTAAAAAAAATATTATTGATCTCTAAATTGATAATTATAATAGTTTATTTTATGAATTTGTTTCTACAAATTGGTCATTAACTATCAAAGTTTTAGTCACTAAATAAATTGATCTCTAAACTTATTTTTAATTAGAAAATAAATCTTTAAATTAGTCTTTAAATATTGATTATTATTTAAAAAAATTTATATAGGGATTCTCATTCTTCAAATTTTTTAAATCTTTCTTTCTAAAAGTTTAAAATTTGTTCCTCACTTAAAAGTATTTAATATAATTAATTTAACATTTAACAGTTTAAATAATAAATTTTTCTGAGTCGTTATTACATAAAACATTTTATTTTACATTTATTTTTAACAATATGATCAAACCATTGTTGTAACTATTGGATAGAGAATAATAAAGACCAAACTTCTTATATTTGGAAAGGCCAGAAAATCGAAAGTATGAAAATATATTATTATTAAATACAGTGATAATTTTTCATGATTCCTAACGTAGTTTCTAACAATATATTTCTTATTTATTAATTTTTTAACTAACTGTATTTTGATGGAAAACAACGACACAACAACTAAAAATATTAAAATATGTTATGAAATAATTATCTTCAAACTCGTAATTAAAATATTAATCACAAATTGACGATCTCATCAATTAGAATGAAGAATCATATATTCCTAAACCTACTAATAACATATCAACTTAAACAAATGATAAATAAAATAAAAATAACAATTTTATACCAACAAATTTTTTCTTTCAAAAATTGAAAAAAAATAACCTTTTCTTGTGAGGAAGAAAATTCCTCTCCACTTAATTTCAAATAAGACAAAGTAATTTCAACTTAATTTGACTTTTTAAAGACATACTTAAAAATCCAACCTAACATATTTAATGATAAAATGTTATATTTAAAACTATTTTTCTTGTGACTAAAACAATGCTTTGAGTGAGATGTTTGGGTAGTGACCCGTGAACCAATCATCTTGCATATGCACACGCTTACTGAAGAATACAAATTTGAATTGAATTGCAAAAAGTCAACAAAAAGTAGAAAAATTAAGTTATGAACTGAAAATAAAATATCTAGGAGAGTTAATTGGATGGATTAGTACAAAATTTTGATTACATCAATTTAACTAAGCTTAATCTAAAAAGATGCAAAGATAAGATTTATTTATTTAATTTATTAATACTTAATGTTATGGCTAAATGTCACCTATTTTTGTTTTTTTTACCATATTAAGTTTTAAAAATTTACTGTGATGCTTCATATTTTTAAAAACCTTTATTGGTCTTTTTAATAAAAAAATGTTAAATAGGTTATCAAGGCTGACTTATACATGTTATTAGTCTATTTAACAGTTTAATTAAAAATAAAATAAAATATATATTTTTCAAAACATAAAATGCCAAATTAAAATATACAAAATAAATCTTTTTAAAAACATAGTACTTCATTGAAAGTACAGTGTGCCTTAAAAGTAATAAGAAGCATATATAAATTTTATTAAGTTTTTACATGTAACAAATATAATGACAATATTTTCAAACAATAGAAGAATGATAAATTATTAAACACAAAATAATTATACATAAATAAATATCATAAACTGATTACATGTAAATCTATACCTATCTATATATAAAGAAAATATTTATTTTTTCCATATATTTATTTTTTAATTTTATCTTTTAATTATTTTATTTAAATTTAAATTATTATTTTATTAATTTTACCTATTTTTTAATTTAACTATTTTTCTTAATTTGATAATCTTTTAAAATTTAATAACTATTTAATTAAAAAATTATCTACAATAATAATAATATTTTATAATTATAATAACAAATATTTTTATTAATTTTATTATTTTTTATTCTTGTAAAAAAAATAATACACATGCGCGTTAGCACATATTTTTTCGCTATGACTATAAAAAAACAGACAATCGATCATTTAGTATGAATTCATATTTTAATTATAGATCTGGTATCAGAAACTACCATTTGATAAGTTTAAGATTTTAATCTATAAATGGATTGCAAAGAATTAAAGTAACTTTAAAACATACAAATCTTTTATATATATATATATATATATATATATATATATATATATTTAAATTATATAATATTTATTAATAATTTTTTAATCGTGGTATAATTCATATACTTTTTAATATAAAGTAATCGCCATATAAAAATGTGTCATATACTTTAAATTTTTTAAAATAAGACGAATCGTCAAATGGGATAAACATCCTATCCATACATCATATTTCATTTTAATACATAACTAACTACAAATCATATATCATCCTAAATACATAACTTCAAGCTAATTCATACATATTTTGAAATCTGAATACTTTAATAATTTAGACAAAAATAAAAATGACGACAAAAATGAATATTACGAGAAATATAAAAGTGAAATAATAATAAATATATACATACAAATCTTAATAATAATAAATATATACATAAAAATACTTTAATAATTCTTATACTCAATTAAAAATATCAAATATCAGCGTAAAAATTTCCTATTAAAACAAAAAACAAGTTAAAACAATAAAAAAAAAAATTGCATTTATCATCCTAGTTATTAACACAAATGATTTACCTCTCACCCTCTTTCCTTGTCTCCAATTACATAATCACACCAACTTTTCGTCACCAACCAAAAGCATCTTACGCAAATTGCATTTGCACTCGTAGATACGATTGTGACATTTTCTTTATCACCGATGTTATGAGCAATAAACTTACTTATATTAATAATTTTTTATTATTAAAAAAATAGAGAGTAAAAACAAAATACTAAAAATAGTAAGATAAACGTTAAAAGAGATGAAAAGATTATTATAAATAAATATTATAAAAAAGAAGATAACGTATGCATTAACAGTGACATGGATTTTTACACTGTATTTACCCAAAGTCGTATGCATTAAAAAAAAATACACTTAATAACATAATAATGTATTCATGATATTTTGTGTTTTTATAAAAAGTAATTTTTTAAATTATTTATTTTAGTCTTTTAACTCTTAAATTTAATTTATTCTTGTCTTTTTGAAACAGTACTTATTTTCATTTTGGAGCATTAAATTTTAAGAAACCACACTAATATTGAATATGAATGACCAAAAAGATAGTATGTATAATGTCAAACGTAGACATACAAACACTACAAAATAAAAATATGCATTGAAATTTTGTAAGGTTTTAGATTGTCTGTGGAATTCATTTTTCATCATATTTAGGACTTCTTATTTAAATATTAACCGAGTTATATAATTATCTTACAAGCAATATAATTAACTAACCTTTATATCTGAAACTAATGAAAAAAATAATAATAATCCTATCTCAACATCGAAAAATACCAAAATTTATCTTAACACATGTTTTACTCTTAATAATAAAATCTAATACGTAATTTAAAACTAATAAACACACAAGAACATGAATCAAAAGAGGTCTTAGACAAGTAATTTAAAACATATCTAATGCAATAAATTCAGTGTGTTCTCAATTCTATGATAAATTCAAAACATAAGAAATTAAAATATGAATATACACTTGCATCTTACATATTTTTCACATTGCATTTATATATCTGAAAATAAAATCAACGATGAGAAAAAAAAATGAATATTTTTTTATAAAAAAACAAAATAAATTAATGTTATACACTTTTTTGTCAAGATAAAAACGAAAAAGAAAATCAAATACTGAATGAAATCCAACAACTACATGCCCAATGTGGGACTCACTATAAATGCTCGCTCTTTCTCCTTCAGATCTTTGCCTCAAACACCAAACTCAAAACACTCTTCGTCTTCTTCTTCTTCTCCGTTATCAGCGTAACCATGTCAATGGCAACTTCTCCTCACACCGCTCTCTTCCAAAACCGCACCACCCCTTTCCGCCTCTCCTCCCCTCGCCCCACCTTCTTCAAACCCACATCAATCAAATGCGCCACCCAACTCCACACCCAACCCCCACCCCTCACCCACGCCCAAGATCGCGTCTTCAACTTCGCCGCCGGCCCCGCCACCCTCCCGGAAAAGGTTCTCCTCCGTGCCCAATCCGAGCTCTACAACTGGGGCGGATCCGGCATGAGCGTCATGGAAATGAGCCACCGCGGCAAGGAGTTTCTCTCCATAATCCAAAAGGCCGAATCGGATCTCCGCACCCTCCTCCAGATCCCGCCGGAGTATTCCGTCCTCTTCCTCCAGGGCGGCGCCACAACCCAGTTCGCCGCCGTGCCGCTCAACCTCTGCTCCCCTGACGACGCCGTCGACTTCATCGTCACCGGCTCCTGGGGCGACAAGGCCGCCAAGGAGGCGCAGAAATACTGCAAACCCAACGTGATCTGGTCTGGGAAATCCGAAAAGTACACAAAGGTCCCGTCTTTTGGCGATTTGAAGCAGAATCCGGGTGCCAGGTATTTGCATATATGTGCCAATGAGACTATTCACGGGGTTGAGTATAAGGAGTACCCTGTTTCTCAGAGTGGTGTTCTGGTTGCTGATATGTCTTCAAATTTCTGCTCCAAGCCCGTGGATGTGTCAAAGTTCGGAGTTATCTATGCCGGCGTGCAGAAAAATGTGGGGCCCTCTGGTGTCACCATTGTGATCATCAAGAAGGACCTCATTGGGAATGCTCAGGGTCTCACTCCGGTGATGCTTGATTACAAGATCCAAGATGATAACAATTCACTCTACAACACCCCTCCCTGTTACGGGATCTACATGTGTGGGTTGGTGTTTGAGCATTTGTTGGAGCTAGGGGGGTTGGTGGAGGTTGAGAAGAACAATAAGAAGAAGGCTGAGATTCTGTATAACACAATCGATGAGAGCAAAGGGTTCTATAGGTGCCCTGTTGAGAAATCTGTGAGATCATTGATGAATGTGCCATTCACTTTGGAGAAATCAGAGTTGGAAGCTGTGTTCGTCAAGGAGGCTGCAAAGGAGAAGATGGTTGAGCTGAAGGGACACAGATCAGTGGGAGGAATAAGGGCTTCCATTTACAACGCCATGCCCTTGGCTGGTGTTGAGAAGTTGGTAGCTTTCATGAAGGATTTTCAGGCCAGGCATGCTTGAAGGAATTGCTTAATCCTACAAACTATTGCATCCAAGTTTTGGGTGTGTTGCTCTGAATTTTAGTTTTTGTGCACTAGCTATTATGCTAAGTATTTGTCTGGTATACGCAGAAAGGGTCGAATATGTTGTCAGGTTTTTGCTCTCTGTAGGTAGGTACCTTAGTTGTCTCTTCTTTCACTTTCTTCTGCCATGTTTGATATTCAAATTTGTGTCGGCTAAGTAGTGTTTTCATTGCAGTTTATCGTTGTTTACTTCTTAATAAAATCAAAGAGGTGAATGAAAATTGAAACCTGTATTGAACTGATAAGGTAAATCCCATGATTTAGTGCTACAAAGGTTGATGGAAGGAAAAGTTGTTGTCTGGATGTAGTGTTTGTAACTTGTATTGCAGGCATTGAATTTGAATGAATCAGAATTTTCAATAGGCTTTTTTAAATTCTATTCTGTAATAAGTTTTGAATTGTGTTTGTTGTTTGATTTTATCGTTTTAGTGAAAAGATTCGAATTCCCAACTTTTGAAGTGTGTTTTTGCTGCTACTTCACGCAATCAAGTGAGGGAACCGAAGTTCTATATTTATTAAAATGAAAGATCTAAAAATGGAAAAGCTTAAAAGAACACTACTTTTTGTGGTAAAAATCAAGGGTCTGAGAAAAACCGGACCGGATTTGACTCTTCAAACTCATGAAATTATACCGAATCAGTGAAAAACTGGTTTATCTAAATATATGATTTAAAAACTTTACTTATAGAATTATTTAAGTCGTCTTTGTTAGGTTTTATTTTACTTTTAGCATCATAAAATCAGTTTTTATCTTATATACTTTTCAATTATTAAAGTAATTTTTCATTTATCGAAAATAACTCCGGTTTGAGCCATTGATGGACATAAGATTATAAAATATTGGGAAAAACACAATTGTAGCGAAGATACTTCAATCACCTATGCAAATTATTTAAATCAAATCCTAAGTTAAATTAAAAATAATACTAAAGAAAATAATACCAGAAATAAGCCCGCAATGTTTGGTGTAATATCTCACTGTTTCATTTCTTCTCGCTCTTAATTATAAGCACCTAAACATTTATCCTTTGTTCCCATGCCTCTAACCATCCAGAAGGATGGAAAATGAAATTAAAGGAAGAAAAATATTAAATAATAATCAATTACTTCAAACAATTATTTCTACTAAATATATTTTTAGTTTTTATATTTATATATGAAATTAAAATTCGTTTATTTTTTCTCAAAATTCATATAAACAACTATTTTTATCAAGAATATCTCTAGTTCTTATATTTAATATGAAATTAGAATTTGTTCTTTATTCTCAAAATTCATATAAGATTTATTTTTATATTTATTAATGCATAGAATACGTTTTTCAGCATCGAGAGAACAAAAAATATAAAAAATTTAAATTACATATATAAGTCACGTGATGTTTTAACATGTCAATCCATTAATCATGATCGTCAGTTACGTCAACTAGAGGTTAATAATGTCTATTATAGAAGACGAATCGAATTTCATATATTACTAAAATTAAGAGACACATTTTATATCAATTTTAAAAGATGGACAAATTCTAATTTCTCATATAAGTATACAGACAAAAAATATATTTAACTTTATTAATTAATATTAAAATTTTAATATTTTTCTAAAATTAATATAAGTGGGTTGAATCAAGTATTTACTGAAAGATCACCTATTCTCTAAATTTAAAAAAAATAAAATTTATTTTAAATTAATATCTTACTATATAATTAATATATCACAAAATCTATGTGATAAATTCACTAATTTTCTATTAGTGTAGATTAAAATAAAAATAATATATATCAAAGTAAAATCAAGTAGTTATTAAATTATTTAGATAATTTATAATTAAATTATAAATAAAAGTTAATTAACATGAATCAAAGACACTATCAATATTTGTCATCTAATTTTGTGACAAAATAGAAAAATAAAACAAAATGAATAAATAATATAGTAATTTAAATTTGGGTTAAATATGTTTAATTTTAAAATTAATTTAAATTACTATAAAATTAAATTAAATTAAAAATAATAAATAATTCAAACAACTATTTTTGCTAATTATATTTTTAGTTTTTGTATTTATATATGAAATTGAAATCCGTCTCTCTTTCTCAACGTTCATATAAAATTCGTCGATATACTTTAGTAGTATATGGAATACGTCTTCCAAAACCAAAATAATTTTTTATTTTTTTTAAATTACATATGTCAGCTACATGGCAATCACATGTTCTAACATGTTAATCCAAACAATAAAGTCGTCTAATTTGAAAGACGACTTTCATACATTACTAGAATATAAAGACAAATTTTATTTGAACTTTTAAATAGATAAATTCCAATTTCACATATAAATTCAAAAGCTAAAAACATACTTAACCCTATTAATAATCTACTTTTCACATGCTTTCATACGTCCTCTCAAAACCTACAAATTTCACAAGTATGTCATTTAACAAGATCTCTCAAAACCATGTACATTAACAACTTCACAACAATGATTTTTAATTAAGATTTTCAGCTAACAACAATTTTCATTTGTAATAAATACAGTAAACTCATTAAACAATTTCAACTTTCATAAACTCTATATGATTTTGAATATACTCATTTATTAACTTATGCATAGTTCTCAACCCAAAACATCACATATACTACAATTAAATTATAAAATAAAACTAATTTATCTTACCTTGATCTTCTTGATGTTCTAAGTAACTAACTCTAAAGGAAGAATGAGTTAAAAGGATCAAATAATCTTAACTTCGAACTCCAATAACTAACATTTAAAAACTCAATTTCTTCAAATTTCCAACAAAACTCTTCAACAATACATGACATAAAGAGAAACAAGAGCAAAATAGAAAAAAAAAAAAGGAAGAAGTTTATAAATTTAGTTTTTTTTTAGGCATTTTCTTCCTCTATATTTATAAATTTGATCCTACATTACTCTAAACAAAATTAAATTGACTTTTGCCCTTTTAAAATTATGTAATTTGGAATTAAAATTTTTAACTTCCTAATCGTATATTCTAAAAGCAATCTTTTTTACAACAAATATTGGATTCACAATAAGAAAATAAATAACTTCTCAATTATGTATTGAATTGTAAAATCTAAAATTCATTTTTTACAATTATATGTCCTCCCATTTTGTTTTATTTATTAACTTTTTTCTATTCTCAAACCAACTTAAGCCTAAAATGTTTACTTCTTTTTATTCTCAAACTAACCAAAGCATGAAACAAGTCCAACTATTCAAAGTATGAAACTATATACTATTTTATACCACCCATGTCACACATACACTTCATAGAATATTAAAAATTATGCATAATATATATTTAATTGTCATCTTTGAATCATTTACACACACTTAATTAAGACACCAAAATTACAAGTCCTTATAATAAACACAAATTTGTTATTTTATAAAAAAATTATAATACAATTTACAATCAATTAATAATATCAAAAATATATTTTAAGGTTAAATCATTAAGCGACTTATAAATACTTATCATATATATATATATATATATATATATTTCAATTACTGTAATTAAATTTAACAAAAAAGTATTATTAAAAAGAACGGAGAAAAAACGATATAATAATATTAGGTCACATAAGACAAAAAGCTTTTATATAATTTATAATAAATAAATAATAGATAATATATTAGTCCAACCCGACTTTTATATCTATAATTTATAAATTTATGACAATACAGTAAGCTTTCATATTTTTATTTTATCTTTAATTATATTTTAAAATCAATAAAAAAACATACAAATTACTTACATATATAAATATTCTTATTTTATCTTTAAATATTTTATAAAATAAAAAATTACAAACTACTTATGTAATAAAAAAGGAACTGAAAATATATTTACAGCACAACCTATTCCAAATCTTCTTTCAACTACATAACACAATCCAAATCATACATTATCTTTTATATAACATTATAACAAAACTTTTAAATAATAATTAATTTTAGTAACTAAAATTTGTAGTCACGCACCAATTTTAATACTAATTTATAAAATAAAAAATTATTAATTATTAAATAGTCACTATTATAAATAAAAAATTAAAATTTGTCACTAATTAATTAAAAACTGATTTAAAAATCAATTCTTTTGGTAACAAAAGTCGTTTAGTAACCAATTATCTTCTGTAGTTAATTGCAATTTAAAGACTAATTATAATTTATAATTTTTTATTCTTAATAGTTATTACTTTTAATAATCAATATTTTTTTTTTTAAATTGATATCTAAATTTATAAATTGGTTGTTAAACGGAGATATTTTTGCAGTGAAAACATAGATTATAAAATAAATGACTTAAAATCATAAAAATCTTCGATATATTTCATTTAAAAGAATTTTAATATTTTAAACAACTTATAATAAAATATATGTACCTAAAAAACTTTTATAAGATAATATTTTAATTTAAAAGATAAAAAGATGTTAAGATAAACCATAAAGATAACAGATTATAAAATAAATGACTTAAAATAAAAATCTTCAATATATATATTTCATTTAAAAGAATTTTAATATTTTAAACAACTTATAATAAAATATATGTACCTAAAAAAATTTAATAAGATAACATTTTAATCAAAAGATAAAAAAGATGTTAAGATAAACCATAAAGATAACATAGATTATAAAATAAATGACTTAAAATCATAAAAATCTTCAATATATTTCATTTAAAAGAATTTTAATATTTTAAACAACTTATAATAAAATATATGTACCTAAAAAACTTTAAAGATAACATTTTAATCAAAAAGATAAAAGATGTTAAGATAAACCTATAAAGATAACATTTAAATAAAAAAAAAGATAAAAGATATATAGAATAAACAATAAATTTTCCTTTATTTCCTAATCCCATTGCAATCTACAAACAAATAAATCTCCTTTTCATTATTATTATATAAAGAGAATGAGGTAGTGTGTGGAGAATATACACTGAGAAGAGAAAAGATCATATAATTTTTTGTCTTCTTTCTTCTGTTATCATGAGCGAAATCAGAAGGAGCTTACCCCCATCACAAACACCAGGTAAGTTTCAGAAGTTCATGTTCATGTATCGTGATTTTCAATAATCTCATAATCTAACAGATTTCATGATATTTTGAACAGTATATTCAGGAACACCTCACTGCTACAGCATGAGATCGTTCGAGATGCATCAACGTTCCTATGACATATCCTTGTGGGGTTTCACTGAGATCACTACTCTCATGGCTCAATCTAATTTCAGATTCACCATTAGAACTTTTCATCAAAATACTTTACTTCCAGGACTACCTCGCTCTTCTGCTCTTTTCCCAACACAAACCTTCTTCCAACAGGCTCCGCATTTCATTCGGATACTGTTATCGCCACTGTCAGAGTGGAGAACGTTATCACTGTTATCGCCACAGTCATCGCAGGCACTCTTCGACACTCACACTATTGAAACAATAGCAAACGTGGCTGCTGATCAAGTTCAAGAAACCTTCCAAGTTCACGATGCTGCTGCTGCTTCTGCTTCATCTTCTTCGGAATCTCAATCCCCAGAAGTTTCTCTCTCGATGGTGATCAACGTTACTGATAACAGAATGCGTGCAGCAACACAAAATTCTTTGGGAACTGTTCCAGCAGCAGCAGCATCATCCGAAGAAGCCGCCATTGACAGGGTGTTGAAGAAATCTAGGGTTGTGCAGAGTGAGTGTTGCTGTTGCGTATGCTTGGATGAATTCGAAGTGAATGCTGAGTGCTACACACTTCCATGTCAACACTTCTTTCATCATAAATGTATTTTTCAATGGCTACGCACCAGTCGCACCTGTCCCATGTGTCGCTACCCTCTGCTAACCCAAAAGACTAGTAGCAAGAAAAGAGTTTCATGATTAGGGTTTGTTTTTGTTTTGTATACTACTTAAAGAATTTAAAATACAGAACATTTTCTTCAATTTTTGAGGATTATTTGTTTGGTGTGTGAATGTGTATCTGCAGAAGAATCAAGAGTCGTTTATGCTTATTCATACCAGCGAAAATACACGTGTTCGCTTTTTTTTTTTTTTCATTAAAAGTTTAAGAAAATCAACAAAAAATATATAATTAATTTTTAAAATCATTATTAAATATGAAATTAAAAAAATAAAATATGTATAAAAAATAATTTTTTAAAATAAATGATAAAGATAAACAAAATTTAAAATAATGATTAAAGATAAATTATTTATAAAATAATCAAATTTTAAAATAATAATTAAATGAACACAAAAAGAATATTTTTTTATATTTTTTTATATTGTTATAGATGAAATTAATTATACTTTCAGTTATTTATCTTTTCACTTATGTTTAAATTTGATCTTTTATTCTTTAAGGATTTCAATTTAGTTTTTGTGTTTTAGAAGAAAATATAAGTTTAGAGGTTGTTTATGTTAATAATTCAAACACAACGATTATTTGAATTCGTTACAAAATATAAAGTTTTTGTGAAATATTTTCATTATATATAGTAATGGCATTTTAAAATCGATCTTATATTAACATTTTTAATTATTTTCATTATATATACTGAGATTGTGACCTTTCCTCATCACGCTTATATTAACATTTTTAATTATTAAAAAATAAAGCTAAAACAAGAAAAAAGAAAAAAGTAAACTTCGATAAATATTTAAGAAGTTTATAATTCTATAACTTTATAATTCTATACTATAACTCTACAATTTCATAAAATTAAAAAGTTATAAAATCGTAAAAATCATAAAATTTTAATATTATAATTTTATGTGTGATAATATTTATGTAAGCTGAAAGGAGAAGAGAACACTAATATCTCACCTAATTAATGCTCACATTCTAGAGTTAATAAAAAAAATACCATGATTCAATTGAAAAATATAGTTTATTAGAGATTTAATGGAAGATTTTCAAATTTATTAAAAACTCAAAATCTAATTAAACCTAAATAATATATATATATATATATATATATATATATATATATATATATAAATAAATAAAAGTTTGACCCATATTTTATATTTATAATCTATGATACACAGATATGATATGTATATCGGATATGACACGTATCAGATACGTCGATACTTTTATTTTAAAATAATTGGATATTGTACGTAATATATGAATATTGAAAAATGTACAATAATTCTTAAACACATAATAAATATATGATTGTTATTGTGTGAATCCAAATTAAAACCTTAGTAGCTAATATTAGTGACCAATTTACAATTGAAACTATTTTAGTTACCAATTTAAAGATCAGTTGTAATTTTTTGAATTATTTTAGTTGTCAATAATGTTTAGTTTATAAATTGATACTTAAATTTGTCACTATAGTAATTAATTATTTTGTTATTAAAATTTATTATTATTCAAATATTTTCTTGTAGTCTGCAAGAACTTCATAAATTAGATACTTCATCGATAAGTATCGATAAAATATCCTAAAATATTGGACATGGATAAATGTCGAACACGAATACGTAACTCGAATTAAAGTATCTGTGCATCATAGTTTATAACAATTTGTCGTAAACATTCATACTTTTGTTTTATCTTCAATTATATTTTAAATTAAAAAAAATACAAATTAAACATTTAAATATTCTTATTTAATCTTTAACTCTATTTTGAAATAAAATAAAAATATAAACTACTAATATAATAAAAAAGTAACTGCAAATATATTTACATCACACCCTACTATAAATCTCCATTCAACCGCATATACACTACAAATCATATATATTATCTTCTATATAACCACTAATATATAAAGTAAACTGGATTCAAATAAATTCAAAACATATAAAATAATTACTTAAAATCATAAAAAAATCTTCAATATATTTGATTTAAGAGAATTTTAATATTTTAAATAACTTATAATAAAATATTTGTATAAAAAACTTTCAAGATAACATTTTAATAAAAAAGATAAAAGGTATATATAATAACAAACTATAAAGATAACATTTCAAAAAAAAAAAGATAAAAGATATATAGAATAAACAATCAAACTTCCTTTATTTGATTTAAGATAAAAAAATTTAAATAAATTACTCAAAATCATAAAAAAAATCTTCAATATATTTGATTTAAGAGAATTTTAATATTTTAAATAACTTATAATAATAAAATATCTGTACCTATAAAAATTCTGAAGAGAACATTTTAATAAAAAGATAAAAGATATATAAAATAAACAATCAAATTTCCTCACCTCTTCATTTTATAAAGACAATGGGTTAGCTTGTGGAGAATACTGAGAAGAGAAAAGATCATAAAGTTGTTTTTTCCTGTGCAGTAAGAGAGGATCAGTGAAGTTCTTATTAGAAAACGTAATCATGAGCCGATTACCACCATTCCCAGAAATGCCAAGTAAGTTTCAAAAGTAGGATTTTATATATTCATGTATCTGTGAATTTTAGTAATATCATAATTCAAGATTTGATATTTTTATTGGTATATTCAGGATACTGCTACAGCATAACAACCATAGGGAGTCATCAACGTTTTTCCTACTACGCATCCATGTTGGGTGCCACTGAGACCACTACTCTGAGGCCTGCAGCTATTTTTCGATTCACCATTTTTGTTTCTTCTGAATATGATCGAATTTCAGAACTAAATACTCCTTCTACTCTTATACCGGCCGAAACCTTCTTCCGAGAGGGTTCAAATTTCTTGCAGACACTGTTATCACCACTCTCATCGCACAGACTCTTCGGCACTCACATTTTTGAAACAATAGTGAACGCGGTTGCTCATGAAGTTCGACAAATCTTTCGCGTCGATGAGGCTGCTCCTTCTTCTTCGGAATCTGAACCCCCGGAAGTTCCTGTGTGGATTGTGGTCGGTGTTAATGATAACACCTTGTTTGAGTCGACAAACCTGGTTCCAGCATCCCAAGAAGCCATTGACACGTTGTTGAAGAAATCTAGGGTTGTGCAGGGTGAGAGTTGTTGTTGCATATGCTTGGATGAATTCAATGTCAATGCTGAGTGCTACACACTCCCATGCCAACACTTCTTTCATCATAAATGTATTCTGCGCTGGCTACAAACCGATCACACCTGCCCCATGTGCCGCCACCCTCTGCTAACCCTAAAAGACTAGACTAGCCACAAAAGTTTCATCATCAGGTTTGTTTTTGTTTAGTATCTATAATTATAACTACGTACAAAGATATTTTCTTTTTTTCCACATTTTATAATTTCAATTTTATTTATTCATCAATCAACTATTAAAGTCCGCAATATTCTTGGTTGTTTTATTGAATGTGTATTTGATTAAATTTTGGCAGAAAAACTCAAGATCTAATCAAAGTTTTTTCGTTTTTATCAACGATCATTTATGGCAATCAGTTGTTAATAATTATGATTATTTGAATTCGTTATATAATAACTTCTTTTTTAATATTTTTATTATATATACCGGTGTAAACACACATGTTATAAACATTTTTTAAATATACATATTATTAAATTAATATATAAAATAAAATTATATTTATTAAAAATAAAATAAAATATATCAAAAAGATGAGAGAATAACTTTTAATAAATAAAAAAAAAGAGAAAAAAGATGAGAGAATAACTCTTGATAAATAAGAAAAAAGAAAAAAAAGATGAGAAAATAACTCATGATAAATAAGGAAAAAAAGAAGAAACATAAACGATTTCATAAAAAGTTAAAGTTAATGAAAATAACAAACAATTTTCAAAAATTTTATAAATAATTATATTTTAGAGGATAAAATTAAAATTTTAAAATATCGACACAAAAGATAAAATCTTCTTTATATATATATATAGATGACTTTTTAATATGAGATTCAATCGTTGACTTATATATAGAATTCACCATCATATACGTGATGGACAAAACCAGTCACCACTGTACTCTTATATGCTTTTCCATAAAGATCTCATTTAGCTGTTAATATCTCTTCTGTTTCTTTTTCTTTCTTTCTCAACAGAGCTCTTCGAGCTTTATTTGTTTTATGAATAAAATGCACGATTTCATTTTATTTTTTCAAAATAAGAAAGAAAAAATGAATAAGTTACTCCACAAACATAAACTAACTTGTTGAAACTTTTTGCACTTAAGTTATCTAAATTCTTATTTTAAATGTGCAAAAAATAATTTTAATTTCATTTGTTTCTTATTTTTCTCTCTTCTAAAAATACTTGTGAAAAAACTTAGCATGAACACAGAAGGATACTTCTCATTCCTTTGGCATTGCAAATTAAAAAATCATACAAAGACATGATACAGTTATCTAGTGATACTTTTAATAACATTTAATGGTAAAAAAGGACTACGTGGTTGCACCTTGAGCCAAATAAGAGGCAGAACATACGAGAGTTCTCCCACCCTGTTGTGATATATATGTATACTACCCTTGATGTCAGCCTCCAAACACCTGAATGGAACAGTTGCTGTTGTAACCATGTTTCCCCTTCTTCTTTAATTTACAGATACAAAACCTGCTTGGTCAGTAAGAATGAGTAAATAAACATTTTCCTAGAACTGGATGGTAGACGCAGACAATCTAACGCCAGCAAAAATAATTCTCCAGCACTCCATTTACACCTTAAGAAAATGTGAATCTTGAGAAAAGTGATAGGCCAGATCCTGAAGTATCACTTGCAGGAGTTGGTGGAACTTCTGTTGAGGTGCGATATGCCTGTTGACACTTCTGAATCTGCACTCATCATTAGATGCAGAAAATTGTTTCATTTTCAGTAACTAAAACGACAAAACTTTCGATTTTAAAAAAAAAAAATACTTATATTCTGTTAGCCATTAAAAGAAATTGCTGTAACATAAAAAAATTAATAAAAATAACTTTTGACTTCTCTAAGAGAGGTCATTTTGGATTATATCGAAAATTTATAAGTTTAATATATGGATCAGCCTTTGTTTCAGTGGAGCATGTTCAATCTTATCGTAAAAAGAATTTGGAAATTATTTCAGAGCGATTTCCAATGAGAAAACCCTTAATTTTAATTTTTGATATGTAATAACACTGTACAGACTACACCTCTTTACTTGGCGCAAGTTCATTCCCAGTACCCATGAAGACTTATCCTAAGATGTAAAGTAGAAGATGACAAAATTACCTCTTCTGGACTAAACTGAAGCAGCATTCCAATAACCGGAAGCAATACCTCAACTTCACCTGGTAAAATAAAATAGTCACATTAATAGCTTCTCAATCTAGTTAATAAATATAAAGGAGATAAAAGAAGGATCACTTTAATTTTTTTTTCAAAATTAATACCAGTCTCAAGTAGCTTTAAGATGACATTCTTTAAATATGTCATATCTACACCTTCCCTTTTCTTTGATCTTTCCATGTCGCGAAGCTCAGTCTTTAACATTGCCTCCTACAGTTAGAATATATAGAAATTCATAAGTCTCGATCTTTATAAACAAAAACAACAAAAGTGTTATCCTACTTGGAGGGGTCGACTGCATGGATCATTCAACACCATTCGACTGGGTTTCCATAAAGGTATAATTAAAATAAAATAGTTCTAACGAATGCTCATTTATCTGTTTATTTTTCAAGTCACAAACTTAAAAATAACAGTATTTGTTTGTTCTAATATTAGACCATAATCCTTAAGAAATCTGAAAACTAAACCTATGAGTTAGTCTAAGATACTCTAAATTATTCTTATGACATAAGCAAGATATTAAATTATATTTTTTTGTAGAAAAGGATACCCTCTTACTTTAACTATAATTTTTTGTCTAGTATTTGATCCAACAATTAATATCAAAGCTAAGATCACAAATTAAATTCTAAGTGGACAATTATTAGGGGGCACTATTACATTTTACATCAAGTGTCCCGTGATGAAGACAAAGTTGACCAAGTCACAATCAAAGAGTTCACTTCCTAACAACAGAGTTGTTAAGGGAAAGATTTTTGCAGAATACATGAATTGTCCTACTGCAAAGACTAGGTAAGCTAAGTCACGATTGAATCGTAGTGTTTGGATTGTTACACTTTTCAATATAAAAATTGCACCATGACTATTAGATATAATATTTAGCCTAGTAGTAAGCATTCAATTTAACAGAGACAAGGTCCGCACTGCGAAAAGTAAGGCAAAACAGTGAGTGGATGCATCGTTACATACGGCAAATAGTGACAACGCACATGGAAATTATTTTGGAGTAATTGAATGAGCATATGAGCACGTGGAAATTATTTTGTTGCTGATCTTGTGGTCAGCAACCTGAACTGGTGATGGCCAGTGGAAGAGCTGGAAAAGCAGCAGAAGGTGATCAGAAATGTGTGACAGACAACAAAAAAGTTCAGCATGATATAAGCAAAACAGGGCCATAAATGATGGCAGTTTTGGCGATACAATACTGGCAGTGACAAAATGGGAGGTTCCGAAATGAGGCCTGATAGGAAATATCACTAATTTGAAGAATCATGAAATAAAGGCCTCAGAATTTTAGGAAACTCAACAGTGGAGTAGTGATAAAATAACTCATGGAGGATGCTATTGCTCTAATACCATGTAAAAATTAACAGATTTAAGGTACAAGGGGAGGAAAAAGATAGGGACAATACCAAGGAATGTTTTTGATTTCTATTTCCAAAATCTGTTATAATTTTTAAAAACTAAAAATATGACAACTTGTTTGGTGTTTTGCTTTTGAAAAAACAGGGACACAACGTATGATGCCACTTCAAAAATTTACAGGCAATAATGTTTACAGGCAATAATACAGGAAGGATGTATGATGCACTTCAAAAAGCCAATCCAGTCTATGAGTCGTACATTTTAAATTGGGTTTATTTTTAAGTTTCATGGATTATAAAAAATTTGTGTTGACACAGTATTGGATCTGACCTTGCTGAGAATTTGCTCAGAGACTGCATGGATAATGAGAAAACAGAGGAAGAGGAAGATAAGAAAACATATCCCAGATGTTCTGTTTTTTTAGTTTTTAAAACACCTGTTTTGGAAACAAGTTTGAAAACTTAATAGACTTAATGAGAAAAATGTGTTGAGAAGAATACAATTGTTTTAGAAATAATTTATAAAACCACAAAGTGATAGGAGAATCAAAAGGCCATACATATTCTGAGATTGGTATTGACTTGATATGATGCTGTAACGTATTACAATATGGTACAAAAACAAAATGTATGTACCAACCCTTACATACAGTAATATTATATTATAATCCTAACTAAACAAGGAAATAAATTATGAGATAATAAGCAAATACAGAAACCAAGCTTAGGCAATAATAAGTAAATATGGAAACTATACTGACATAACCTAAGATGCTCTAAATCATCCTTAACAAATAATCAAGATATTATAAGACATTTTTCTTATGTTATAGCAAACAATTGCAAACAGCAAAACTTTCTATGAAAGGCTACAAGTTTTTCAGTGCTAAAGTGCCTAGGATTGTTGGATCAGTTGCAGAAAACTGAATTCCGTAAATGAACAATTCAGTCTCTCCCACTTATCAACCTTACGTTTTTTATTATAAAACAGTGATACCTTAACTTGCTTAACGTATCTATATTCAATACCAGAAATAGTGAATACTTCGATACATATATGTGAAGTATCAAGTGTCCATGCCTTTAAAAGAAGTTACGTAAAGCAAATACAATTACATAGGAGATACATAAGCATGTTTAATATAGAAGTATATCTCTCGACGAACCAAAAAGGGTAATTGTTTTTGTGAATGATTACAAGACAGTAATGAGGTTGATATCATTCCCATTTTTAAGACATAAAAAAGTGATATATGATGACAGTGATTTATAACTGTAATTTTGATTTTAGTAATGTCCAAGAAGTATATTCTTAATATGAATTTGTAGAATTGGAATTATATATTTATCTCTTTACGGATACACACATGCATATGTATAGACGTGTACCATACATGTATTGTGTCATACATATTTTTAGAATAATTGTATAGGCATATGTGATACGCATAACACACTCATCCATAGTAAAGCATGTCATTAGCAGCATCACTTGCTTGCCCTTTAGCACACTCTAAAAGGTAAACTTTTCCTTTTTCAAGTCTCTAGGGAATATATGATGTAAAATCAAAAATAGAACTTCAGTTTTAAATAAACCTAGAAAACTAGTCCAGCAATATTTTCATATGGAAATACATTTACAAAACTTTGGCACATATAAATACCTGTTGGTTGTGGAGACGATTCTCACGTTCAAGCTCTTCAATTTCTTCCTAAAACACCAACATTAGATTATATAGTTACAAATGAAAGAGAGATGACCAGATGGGTGATGAGATAGATGTTCTAAAAATGTCAAGACATACTTGAAGAGCTAAAATATGACGCTGTGACTGTGCTAACTCCTCCTCTCTTTGCGCTTGTTGTCTAGCCAAAACCTGTAATTATGACAGAATATTTATTGAAAAACGGATGAAATGATAGAATCTAAAAAAAAATGGAAAACATGCAATAGAGTCTGAAAGAAATAGTATTGTATATTTTGAATAAAAAAACCTCTCAACTTCCAGAACATCCCCCCCTCCAAAAAAACTAACAGAGAGATGGTGAGATCACTAAAACAGTTGTTTTCTCTCTCAAATCTGACCAACCTGCTATGCACTACTTCCAAAATAGGGAAAAAAACAACAAAACATTACAGATAAATGATTTAAACTGAAAAGTTTGAATGAAAAGAGCTATACCAGAATTTGCTGTTCTGCAGCAGAGGGGCTTAAATTTGTTGAATCGAATTTATTTGAGGCTGTACATAACAGTTGAAGAAAGAAATGTCACTACCATTCCTAAATGTTTGATTTGTGAAAGAATTTAACAACAGTGTGATAAAATATCCGTAACATTGAAGAGATGCTTAAAAGAAACTTTGCAAGTGGAAAGACTTTGGCCATAAAAAAATAATTTAATACCTGTTGTGTAAGAATCATTTTGATCGACCTGACATCATTTGACAGCATTGTGAAAGCAGTAAAGTGAAAATACCAGACCATGAAAATGAGTACAGGATCAATCTATTAAATCTCATGATATTGAAAAAGCTGATAAAGAAACATACTAGTGGTCTTGATTGAAGAGACTGGCGAAGATTTTTATTTTCATCTAAAAGTCTGGATATTTCATAATCTTTCTCCTCAATCATTCTATCAGCAAGATCATGAAATGAAGTATGCTCTTCCTAAAAGTAATAGATTCAATTAGCACAACAGACAGGAATTGGGGAGTCCAAGCACAGGTTTAATGATATGCAGATTACCTTCAGTTTTTTAAATCGTTGTTTGAGCTCTTCCAATTCCTTTTGCTTATCTTTTGTGGCAGTTGCTTCATTTTCAGCCTTGATTGCCTCACATTTGACTGCAAAGTTTGATCTCAGTTAACATCTTATACAAAATCATACAGACAGGAGAATCAAAGAAGGTATAAGCAACTATTTAACAAAGTAGCAGAGTGCACTACTTCTCCATGTTTCTTCTACATTTTGAAGACTTAGTCCCCATTCCTCTTTCTCTTTTAGTTGCTGAGCATTAACTGAGTCAAGCTTTATTTCTAAGCTCCTTATCTGTTGCTTGACATTTTCAAGGGTTGAATCTCTGAAAATCATAAAATGAGAGGTTGTGACTGCTCCATACTCAACAGCAAGAAGGGAATTACTATAGTGTATCCAACTTTTTACCCAAACCATAAGCACAAATCAATGAAATATGCAAGTTTTTCACAAAATCAGTTGCTTGTGAGTCATCATTTCCTTCCAACTATATGCTCGTAATTATCTAGTATTCAAAATCAGGCGAACAAACCATAAAGATTTGTCAATATATATGACACCTTTCTGCAAGTTCTTTCTCATGATTAGCCATAGCAGATTGAAGATCTTGAAGAACTTTATCCCTTTCTTCTGTTATTGATAATACTTCATTTTCAACTTCCTGAAGAAAATTAAGAATGTAATTGGTGATTAATTTACACATGTTACTTAAACAATGTCTTCTACAAAAGACTGATAAAATGTACTTTCAGAGTTTCCTCTAGGGCTCTGAGTTGTTCCGAGTCTTTAGCAGCAGCCAGTTCAGCATCTTTCTTTTGAAGAAGTGCATGTGCACGAACTTTGTATGAAGAAAATTCCTTTTCTAGAGAGCGGATCTGCAGAGACACAAAAACCCACGTCAAACATCAGACATGTAGTTTTGTAAATGATTTGTCTTGTCTCTGTATGTCTGCTGCCAAGGGACTAATCAGCAGCCATTCAAGGGATAACACTATCTTGTCAATTATAGGCTGCATTAAAGTAATAACTATCTTGCCATCTTATTAGTGTCGATTCTATGACAAAGCATTCAACAAAAAACTCAAATTGCACCAATTTACTATTACTCAACAATGCCAGATACAACTTAGAAACAGGATTGTCTCCTAGAACAAGGATTCTATATGACAACAAATTATTACATAACATACTTTCTAATTTACGTAAGAAAATATGCTAAAGCTCAAGCTATAGATCAACATTGATTTTATTTGTTTAATTTACTCCAGTTTATTACTAATGGAAGTTTAAGTAGAACCTCTTCTTTGGCAGCCAACAATTCCACATCTCTCATATTGAGGATCCTTCTTTGTGCGGATACCTCTGATTCTAGCTGACCTGACAATTGTCAAAAGCATAAATAAGCATATTAAAATGAATGAGAAATCTTTTAGAAATAGAAGGATAAAAATGTACTTTTTATTTTGGCTACTTCAACTTCTGCATGTATGCAGTTGCTCTCTGCAATGTCGAGTTTTGCTTTGAGTGCTCGCGAAGCAGTCTCCCAGCTTTCCCTTTCTTTGTCCTGAACACACCACAAATAAAGATTAAAGCAGGCAAAATACAAAAACAGTTAAGCATTAAGTTTGGAAACAAAAAGAACTCCAAATTTCAAAACATTCCTATTTCTCTTCAAACACTCCTCCTATATGCCTATGCAAAAACGAATTCCAGTAAAAGGCACCCCATATGGTTAAAACCACAATGTTCTTCCACTTGTGAAGGGAAAGAACATTTATGACAATTAAATTAACATATGTAAAAATTGAAGATCATTCTCAGAAAGATAAATCATAGAGGAATTTAATTAAGTGATTAAACATCTAAACTAAGTGTTTCAGTTAACTAACTTCTAAGAAGTCAATGCACTATGGTCAACTTCATTCCTGATCGTACAAGCATAATTTTAGGGGAAAGCTCAACCCAAATAATTAGTTAAGGAAATCATTTATCGATTTCAACAAATGTACCTAGAAATAAATGCATCGTTTAAATTTGCATAAAAATTATGTGATCAATAAATTACAATTCTAGATGCTTCCATGTCTGAGACACAAAAATTGATGAGTAGAAAAAGTGACAAAATGCTCCTACATAGTTATTTAGTCAGTTCCTCAGAGGATGCAAGTTGTCTATAGTGACATACACAATAGTTAATGAGACATTACACACAATGATGTAACTTCACATGTTTTATTTTCTATTAATTTTACAATTGAATTTATGCGTTATTGAACTGATTTTGTATGTTGCTTAAATGTAAATATTAAAAAAAGGCCAGATATATGCAAATATCATAACAAACACTCTTGTTTAAGGAAAACGGAGAAAAATAAGAGAAATCAACACAAAGTGGAACACTAATTTACTCATTCAGAAGTCAGGAGGATCATACATGCTCCTCTTTTAGGTGAGAAAGCTCCCCTTTCACACTTTCCACCACTGCTCTGAGTCGTGCTGCTTCCCCGGTTGATGCTGCTTCCATCTCTGCAATTCTGGATTCTTTTTCTGCAACTAGAACCTGGAGGCATTAGTGAATGGAGCAAGGTCAGGTCATCAGCTAGAAACTTCTGGCATGTTTAGGAGCACACTTACTTCTATATGAACCGAGTGGCACCACTTACTTAATCAATGCAGAAAATAAATTTTATTCGTCTATTACGACTCTTTTAATTGTCTATAAAACTAGCCCATAACTTAATATTCCTAAGATAATTTAACTTGTTAAATATGTAAGACACTATCTGCTACAAATGCACACAATTTTATATGTATTGTTGAATTTAAATTTAAGTTAAATATTCAAGAAAAGAATACATGCTAGAGAATAACAAATTTGTATGAAATGCCCAAGAATAAGAAACCTATCAGCTGATGCAGCTCATCCTCAAATGTGTCCAATTCAGATTAATTCAAGGCCTAGTAATAGCTCAAAGGAAAGCTTGAACCTAAACAAAATTAGATTGGTTGGTGGTTTCTGATCCCAAAACTCACCTATAACCTTGAGCCCTAGCAGGCATTTATTTAAAAGAAGCTGCTAAGTAAAATAGCCAACCATAAACAGCTATATATAAATAAATCATCAAAATTTGGAAATCAACAATCCTTCAACCAGCTCATGGAACACAATTTTCAACTCAGAAAAAGCGTCTTTTTTCCCCATCTTGAAACACATCAAGTATGGAACAAGCTCATGATCATCGAACTAACCTGGAGTGAAGAAATAGACTCAGCTGCCTTACTTCTGTCAGACAATGCATCATTAAGTTGAGCCTCCAAACTCTCTATATTCTGCACAAGTAAACATTGAGTTGAAGCCAAAGCACAACTAGATCTAAATATAAAGAACATATTATAGAATTTAACCTTTTATTCAGTAAAAGAAGAATTTTGGCGAGGGGTAAAAGAATGTATAAGGATATGGTGTCCTCCTAAAAGATAAAGTATGAAAACAGTCAGCCAAAAATGCTAGAACACATGTACCTTTTGGTGCTTAGCAGAGAGCTCAACTAGTGCAGCTTGCCTTTTTTCTTCAGCAGCCTGAAGCAACCCTCTCATATCCTCCAACATCTGAGTTATTAATTTTATTCAGCGAACATAGTTATATGTAACCACTTTTAAATGATGTGGTACCAAATGAACATACACAAAAGTTTCATGACAGTTATTACTGCAGACAATAATGGCAAAAATAGGACTCAGTCCAGAACACTGCTCAAAGTAACGGGGTAGACACATGATCCAATGAAAAGGCAAATATGAATATATTTTGGCCTAAATGTAATTTTGTACTTGAGAAACGATTTGGGTATCAAATTCAGTTTGCTAAGTTTGAACAAGTCAAATGCAAATCATTTTGTTTACAACCATAAATAGATAATGCAGTTAAGTTACATACACAAACATCCACATGAGACAGTTGTAATAATCAGACATCATCAAGAAAGAGCACGAATAAATGTACAGGAGATCTTATATAGAATTGTGTTTATATATATACATATCAAGATCCAAAAGAAATAAACCACTTCAAGAATGAAAATGAAAAAAAGAGTGTACCTGTTCCTTTTCTGCAAGTGATTGTTGCAATACTTCAAGAGCACTCTCTTTAGGTTGCAATGAACGCTTTAAATCTTCAATGGTATCTCGAAGACTGTGCAACATACATTTTTACATCAATAATTACAAATGGGTGTAAGAGTGAGTATATACATAGGGTCTGATTGGAAAAGTTTCTCTATAAGGATTTCTGAGAGAAAAATACGAAGAAAAAAAAAAATTATTTTCTCTGTAAGTTAAAATCAGTTATGCACAAACTAATTTGTAGAAGCTCTCTTATATAACTTCTCCAAATTTTTATTTTAACTTGTGCATAAACTAATTTTAACTAATGGAAAAGTCAATTTTATTTTTCCTTTATATTTTTCTCTCTGGGAAATTCTTATGTAGAAACTCAACCAAACAGGTCCATAGTCTATAGTGGAGTCTAGTCACATACATTAGTTATGACATATTATAGTATATTTATAACAAACATTCTTAGGAAATCACTAATCAATAAGGAACAATGAACCCAACACATGACAAAAAACACTACCTCCCATGCATGTGTGCCTTTCTTTGCAAGTCATAATTAAAATTTAAAATGAAAAGAAGTAAAACCAGCAATGCATGAATAAAAAATGGGTTGAAGTGAAAGCTGGTAGAAGTTATCGCGATTAGAGCACTGCAGCACAAATAACCTTTAAATGAGGCGTGGATGAACTTTTACAAGCACCACTTCATATCAGTCTTACATAGAAAGATAATTGAGAAAATAACTTCTCATGAAACACAACTAAAGATGTGCAAGTTTCCAACAAATGGATGTACTCACTAATCATCATGGTCAAAAGCAAATTGGTTTCCTTACTTGTTGTTTGCACTTCTTAGTTGTTGTCTATCACCATCCATGGCTTTCAATGCCTCATTTGCTTGCTTCCTAGTACGCTCTAATTCTTGTTGCATTGCTAACTGTTGGGATGATGCTCGCTCTGCAATTTCATTCACCTCAGAGAAACGGGCCTCAATATCATCTTTTTCCTGTGAATGAAATTTCAAAAGTAAGACTAAACACATAAATTAATTCATTGACGTGGTTGTTTCAATGGATTTTGCTGAAGCACTAAACAAGAACTTCCTGACTTATTGTGCTTACATAAGAATTCCAGGGTCCAGAGTTCATCATTAAAAGACAGCCAATGTACTCTCTTTACAAAATTTCTATCATAAGACAGTAATACCATTTACACAGACTATTAATTAGGCTACACTGCACAAATTTTAGAGGGAGGGATGAGGGAACTTAAGTATGGCAACCAGATCAGCAGTTTGTGAAAAAAGATTGTATAAGTAGTACCGCTTATAGAAAATATACACAATATCAGCATAAAAAAATTAAAAGGAAGAAAATAGTAGAATCACCTTTTGAATTTCTCAGAAAATATACACAATATCAGCATAAAAAAATTAAAAGGAAGAAAATAATGTAGAATCACCTTTTGAATTTCTTGAATACGCTGTTTTGCTCGCTTGTGAAGCCTATTGAACTTGGAGTCAAGTTCAGAATACTTCTCATCGCGCTCTTTTATTTCTTGGTCCAACTTTGTTTGAGCTACACAAGAAAAGATAATGCAATGCATTCATTCCTTCTACGGAAAATAAAGCCGTTTAGAGCAATGTTAATTCTCTTTAGCCTGTATGATATCAGGAGCCACTACACATGTTGTTTATATTTATATCATTCTTAAACTGCAAGAGGAAAAGTAATTCAATCTGTAGGAGAAGGAATTGGTCTTAGAGGCAAAACTGGCTTCCAGAGCAAGTAATAATACAAACAGTAATATTTAATTTAAGTCAAGTTTGTTCATTTATAATTGATTAATCACTCCCACTGTTTAACACAAATATAACATACCTTCTACAAGGTTTTCAGAGAGCTCTTGGGCCTTTGCTTCTGCCTCTGAGTATGCCAATTGAAGATGCTTCAAAGCCTCCTCTGATGCAATTCTTGTTTGCTTTTCTTCCAGAAATTCTTTATTTAACAATAGTATTTTTTCCTTTAGTTCTTTCACAATGTCAGAATCCCCATCTTCTAAGCCACCAACTCCTTTCTGTATACTAGAATCACTATGTACACTGTTTACAATTTTTAATCCCGCAAAATGGGACTTTAAGTAGTCATTCTGAAACCTGAGGTCCATAACCATTTCTAGAAGCTGATCGTCAGTATCAGCAGGACCTTGATTAACATCAGACAATCCATTTTCCAATACAATATTTCCATTGCTTCCATCTCCGTAATGATGATCCTCATCAGGAAAATGCTCCTCAGGTCTAACAGAATCTTCCGCGTGAGTGTCCATCATTCCACCAGTATCCCCTTCACCCGATGCAATCAACCTCTTGCAGCACAAGTCTTACCAGCATAAGCTGCAATTGGACAGTCAATAACCATTATGAACCTACTGTGTTACGAAATACAGACACAAACTTACGCCCCCGCATTGATTCATAATCACTTAAAGATTTGCATATTAAAGAGCATAACATCCACATGCACGTATTATTTAAAAATTCAATCACAAATCCCAAAGGCAAATGGAGCATTAAAATATTTCAATTACTTCCACTTGAACATTGAAATGCTCCACACATGAAAACCCGTAAAATTGAATCAATCGCGATTTTTTACCATAAGAAATAAGCAGGTTACCAAATCAGCTAGAGATAACGTAAAACAGAGCTAATTCTGGTGGCATTTGATTCTCCTCCTAATATATTGTGTGATGCGTTCAACGGAATTGGAATTCAATGAGAAACAAGTAACGTCATTGAATTAGAACAAATATCCAAGAGTGAAGGTTCCACAATTGAATGTACCTGAGTGTAGGGAACTTGTGTGACAGAATGAATGATAGACAGAATTTGGCAAATAAACGACGTTGAATCGATTTGAACGCGAGAAGCGCCGGTGGAGGTGAGATCGCCGGTGGCAGAACGGATCTCACGCCGGCGTGCAAGCGAGGGAGAGCAGAAAACGTTGCCGTTTCAGAATGCCCTGACACTGATTATTACAAACTTGGGAAGAGGATTTGGATCCAGAATAATGATGTAATATTTTTATTCGACGAGGGTATTTGAGTAATCTTGCTCATATTGATTTTCGGCTTTTAGAATTTTAAAATTTAGATTAAAATGTATTTGTCACACTTTCATATTTGTAATTAAATAAATATTTAATAAAAAAAATTACACTTAACTACTCAAAAGCATTTACAAGGAAAGACTAGGACAAAAGAAAAGGTTAATAATGGGAGGGAGTATAATTTCAATACTATGAGTTTATTTTTTTAAAATGTGCTGAATTGAAAAAAATATAAAATGAAAAATACACAAAAAATAGAATAATTATAATACTTTATTTGTGTTTGCGCTTATTTTTTTAGTTAAAAGAACTAGATTTTATCCTTGTATTACAGTGAATAAATATTCTTCATGACTAAAAATTATAATAAATACTACTTTTAAATATCTAAATTACATTATAATTAAAACATGTATGACAAAAAATATCAAATCATTATAGTTATAATAAATAATTTATATTTTTATTTTTAATAAGTGATGTTTTCTTAAAAAATATTAAAAATGATAAATTAAAAAAATTTACATTAAATTATTCGTATAACGTTGGTTATACTAAACAAATCATATGCATGTTAAAGGAATATTTGGATTTTGATGAAATATATATATATATATATATTGATATTAAGTTGCATATTGCTAAATCATTCTATTGATATGAAAAATATATTCAGGGCATAGTTACATCACTTATTAAATTATTTATTTGGTGTTAAAAAACAAGAAGATATATTATATGTGAAATTCTCCTACGCCATAATATTTTGTTGGCGTTGAATGTGTGAGAGTGAAGAAATGCAAGATGTGAGAAATAAATAATTTTATAACTTACATACAGGTTTAATAGTATATATTTCTGTTTTGTGTTCATTTTTGTCTCACTAATTCCAATTTTTTTAGTTTAGCTCTATTTAAAAAAAAGAAAAAAGAAATGAAAGTGTAGTATATTTTTATCAAATTCATAATGAAGTGTTACGAAAATAATATCGTATTTGTTGTTTTATTACATGTCACTCTTGTCAATGATGCCAAATTATTTAGATAATGAAATGCCATTTGTTATTCGTACATATTACTGTTAATTTAATAGAAGAATATACTAACTCAAATTTCAAAAGAATGACCAGATAAAAAAAAAAAAAACATTCAAAATATTAAATGAATTTGAGAAGAATATCATAATAGTGAAACAAAACAATTATTAAATTTGTTATATATGACATAATGAAGGGTTCTTTTATATTTGTTGTCACATTAAAATCGTTCTAAGTGATCTCAATTTAAAATTTTAGGTGTTTAGTTGAATACTACATTGAATTGGCAGATTCCATGTCTATTACAAATGATGAGTTACAGAATATATTCTTGGGCATTGAATTTTTGTGACAAATCAAACTTATGTCCGATTTGTGAGATTATTTAATATTTATCTTAACTTATAATTGTCACGGTAATGTGAAATGTAAAAACATATAAAAAAACCATTGAATTTGTGATCACTGTACTTGAAGAACAACTAATTTATTTTTAGCAAACTGGTATAATTTACTTTTAAAATTACTAAAAATATACATAATACATCTTTTTTAACTGTTTGTAGAAGTCATTTTTGTTTCAATGGCTTGAATAAACATCCATAATATTTTTAAGTCATAATGTATAATCTATAATATCTATAATAATATATAATGAATATGTTTTCGCTCAGTGCCCATAAATTATTTTCTATTTTATCTTTAATAATAGTTTAAAATTATAACACAAATCCATGATAATATAGAATTCGCAACGCATAAAACTGAAAAAAAAAAAAGCATAATTTAGAATGTTTCATTCTATATAATATTTTTTTATAATAACATAATTTTAATACAATTTAAAATAAACAATATATTTAATTATATTATTTTCATATAATAAAAAACACCATAGAAAACAAAAAATAACAATACATATATTTTTATTTATAAAAGTTAACAAAGAATAAGGATACATTTCTATAGTAATGAATAATTTTGCTATAAGCTTATTTTAATAGTCTTTTCTTAAAATTAATTTTAGTTAAAATTAAATGAGTAACTCATAATCATTGCCAAATTATATAATACATGAAAATTGATTTTTTTTTCTTGAGTGCAGGGAAAAAATACAAATAAAACATCTTCTACATTAACAAAGAGTTTGATTTTTAACTGCATGGAAAAATCTAATTAACTATATATTTGAAGAGCTAAATAGTAGATGGAACAGAACAAAAGAAGTGAAGTTAAAAGGCAGAAACTTAGATTAAATACTGCTTTGTCTATAGATATTTGTTATACTGGTGCAACAACTACGGCACTCAGCATCACAAACTGACATTATGAAAAGTAAAAAGTACTATTGATACACGAATTTCACGTTATCATTTTGAACCTGATCCTGATTCTAATATTATTTTTTATAATATAATCCCTCCTTTGAAGGTAATCAATGTCAAATGAGATCTACGCTGCTGAACCTCTCAATTGTTCACTTCATTTCTATCTGGATTTTGAGCTCCTGGAACAGTTTATGATATTCAGATTTTAGATAGAAAAAGGGGGGAACTGAAAAAGCTTGGTAAACAACATAAACGATGTAACAAGTACGCCAACAAGTGGAATTTGAATCATTCAAATTTTTTAGTCTAGTGGAGTTTTGTTCTCATATTCAAACAGGATTATAAGACAAGAAAGCTAACCATTGGGCTTTTCATCTCTGAAGTTAGTAGCTACTTGTGTGAAAAAATCTTTAGTAGCATCTGCAGAATCACAAATTATGCCAAATAAGGATCACTTGACATGCACATTGAAATATTGTGACGGCAATAACAATTTTGATACAAAAATCGGCTAGATCATAAGAAACAAGTTAAAAGGGCAGTAGAAACCAAAGCAGAATATTCAACAAGAGTTATGTATGGTTCGGCATTTAGAGCTCCAGATCCACGTTTTGGACGTAAAAAATTAAAAACTATTCAAAGTGATTTTAGTTTGGATTTGGATCATGAATCCACATTTGACTCGATTCAACGTGAAACCAAACATACACTAAAATAAGGACAAAGGGGTTCTTTATTGGTAAATGTAATATGAATGAAAAAGTTGTTTCAAATATATTTTCAATCTATAAGCATAATAAGCCAACAACTTTAGGCCCACTAATTATAATGGAAATGGTCCTAGTAGAGTGATAGATTAAATCACATGACGAAAGAGATGGAAGACTTTGAGCCGAAGCCTCTTATCTTTAACGAGAGAGAAAGAGAGAGAGAGAGAGAGAGAGAGAAGTAATAATCAAGGGTGAGTCATGCTCCAAGTGTTTCTTACCATGCTTCATGGTTAAAGATGGATCATGGTCCTCTAGACCACTAATAACTTTAGCTGGTATTCCTGCCGCAATGCTACAAAATAAAGCAAATGAATCTCTTAGATGTTCCCCATTCAGTATATCATATTTCTATTATTAAAGCTACTAGATGTAACAGGCTTAGACGCATCCCATTGTGTTTTCCTATTTATAAATACATAACTCTATGTGTTCCATGCACATTAGGGATTCAAACTATGCCTCTTTCTTTCTTATCTCCACAAAAACAATAAAAGAAACATCTTTCGTTACATAAAAGAATCCAGGTAGAAGCTGCAAGTACTAAGCACTGTGTGAAAGATAGATTCATTGGTACCTGTGGGGAGGAACATTTTTTAACACGAGAGAACCTGCGGCTATCATCGCACCTTCACCAATCTTTATATTCCCAAGTATGGTTGCACTAGCTCCAATTAGTGCCCCTTCACCTACTTTGGGATGACGATCACCAATTTCCTTTCCTGTGCCTCCTAACGTTACACCCTGTCAAAATGAGATATATCATACAAAGATCATAATAAATAGACGTGTAAAAAAACTATTGTTTAAAAAAAAAGTCTTATTTTAAAATAATAATAAATATTATAAATCAATTTTAAAACTTCCCTCTTCTTAGAAAAGTAGAATAAGATTAACTTTTCAGAATCTGTTTTAAGGATAGTTGTATTCTATCAGTGGAGGGTTGAACAGGGAACATAAAAAAAGCTGTTAACTATTTATTGCCAGTCTCTTTTATAGAAAATATGAAGCTGTTAAGAACATGTATATTAAAATAACTCATAACCTTTTCCTCTTATGCAAGAATCAATATGTTAAAATGACATCATTTAGGAAATAGTAGAAAAACTAATTAATTTGGGATGATTAAAATTTGTATAATAGCTACCAAAACATAATCATAAAAGAAATTAATGAAGAATCACAACTCACATGCATCAATGAAACTCTGTTTCCAACAATAGCAGTTTCACCAATAACCACACCTGTCCCATGATCTAATAAAATTCCCTCCCCAATTTTCGCAGCTGTAAAAAAACAATAGAAACACAAAGTTCAATAATAATATTCAAAACCAAAGGGCTTTCAATATCTTCAATAGAGAAGCAAACATCCTTCAAGACAAGAATCAAATTATTATCTTGTAAAAAATGAAAAGTAAACAAATCAACTATGTAAGTGCCACAAGATTTAAAGATTGAACCCTCATGGATACATTCTGCTTTCATAATCTCTTTTTCCTTATTCAGAAAATAAGTTGGCCAGCATAACATTAATCTATCTGCTACATTACATTTTTTCTTCTAATAGAAATTTATAACTGTTAATTAATTGCTTTCCTGACATTTCCTGAAGCAAAATTATGCATACAAACATAAAGAAAGCAAACTTCTTTCGTAATTGTCATACATTATATGCATGCAAAAACTAAACAAGTATACCTGGATGAATGTCCACTCCAAAAACCTGTGGTAAAAGACAAGGGAATGGATGATCAGCAAATGAAACATCCTTGTATTTATGAGATTCAATATTGTTAACCAACTAGAAAACTACCTCACTAACGCGGCTTTGCAAAGCCAGGGCCAATACTTTGCGTCCCTGGTGCCACAAAGCATGGGCTATTCGATGTACTTGCAGAGCATGATAACCCTGGGGGCATAGCACAGCATTAAACGTCAAAAAGAGTTCTATAAATGTCATAGCAGTATTTTTTAACTTAAAAAGCGATTCTGAAGTTAGTCAAACTTTACTATCACGCTTAATTATATAAATAGTGCATTACGACAGCAGCAATGTATCAGGACTGGAAACTGGAAGAGAACAGAGACTTGCCTTCATGTACAAAAGTGCGGAGCAATAGGACAAACATGCAGGGTCCCGATCTTTAAATGCCTGTTCAGAAAACGGCCGCAGCATAAAATTCAAATAGCTCCAGCACACACCATCCAAAACACTTTAAACAACATGCGTTTATCAAAGACTTAATTTCATTTTTATTTTGGATTTAGTTAACCAATGTCTAAAAGAAACTTAAAATAAATAAATAAAATTATGGGAGAACTAATCTATTAAAAATTCATTAGGAAGTTAATATTTATGCTTTCCAATTAAAAAAAAAAAAAACAAAACACTTTTAATTTCTTAATCAGTATCTGGCATTGAGTAGCGTTGATCTTTAATTTTTAGTCAGTCTGATAGTAATGATGTGTGATTTAGATTTCTAATTTTAATAGTGGTAATTGAATCTTTCAAGATGGTCAAGTCCCTCTATCTAAATTATATCCAATATTTAATGAAGTTAGCAGCAGCACACTGAGCATACCATGAAGGTGAGGAGGTACGTAAGTACAGTGCACTAGGTAAAAAACATATAACATTTGAACGAACAACAGTGACCAAAACTTTACATAACCACAACATAACATGAATTGAAAAACAAGATTGTCCAATGTCATGTCATGCTCAGTATTCTGATAGCTTTGTTAAAAATGGTATAAAACAAGTTCAATTGATTTAATAAGGGAGACTAAAAATGTAAGTAATAAAGGTAAGAGAGAGAGAGAGAGAGAGAGAGAGAGACCTGAACATCAAGGCGAATGGATCGTTGGATAGGTTTGTCATGCAGAATGACATTGCAGAAAATATCCATGAGCTGAGTGGCCAAGAGAGTGGCGTTTTGGAGACGGTTGGCGACGACAAAGGCCAATGCTTGTTCGAAGCAATCATGCGCCAAAATACTAGCGTACAAGAAGCTACTCAAAATCGGCTCCTTCTCCGCCTGCACGTCCATACACGGCGCTTACACAATTTCACAAACACAATAAATGCAATTGAAACAAAAAATGAAAGAGTGAGTTAATTGAATTCACCTCGAGCTTGGCCTCCTCTCTGACAGCGTGCCAAATGGGGTCGGGTCCGTCCAATTCGGGTTCGGGCGTGGGGTCGCGGGCGCCCATGGCGTAGACGGGGAAGAGACGGTAGGCGGAGGAGAGAGAGGGGACGTAAATGCGGTTTGAGTCGGCGTCGTCGTGGAGACGGCGGTGGTGAGCGGAGAGAGGGCATCGTTGGAGCATGTCTTGGGTGGTGAGCCAAGCGCGGTGGTGGTGGCGGCTCAGACAAGCCATGGCTAGGGTTGAAATAGGAGAAAAAGAAAGAGAGATAGATAAACCGTCGTGTCCTCGTGTTCTGCTTTAGATTGTGGCGTTTGCGCTGCGTTTGCACCTCTACCCGCCCTAACTGTTCTTACAGACAGAAAAGGTGATGCTTCGGAAATTAAATTTAATTATTGTGATCGTTAATTATTTATTTAGTAACATACTAAGATTTCCATGGTCCTCAAAATAATATTACAATAATAATAATAATGATGATGTTGGAAACAGTATAGTGAGTGTGTGTGATGATGAAAAAGGAGAGGTGGTGATGGAAAAAAATGGAAGCAACTACCGAACAAAATGTGGCATTGTGAATGGCTGAGGATGTTCAACATGCGCAGACAGACAACTTTCCAAATCCCACCCATGAATGGAAAAGGTAAGGTTGCCTCATGCTCTGTCCCTACCCTTTTCAGTCTCATTCTTTTCCACAAAGAATAAAGTACTACAGTATTATTTTTTTGTATGAATAGTGTTAAACTATACTGTATTATTCTTTTACTATTAATGTTTCCATAGCTATTGATAGTACCTTACTTATGATCGTTCGGATATTCTTTGCCTGTGATATTTGTATATTTTTTTAATATTCATGGGTATCTGTAAAATTTTGTAAAAAACAATAATATTTAATAATACATTTTAATCATAAAATTATATTAAAATATAATGTATAATATTTATAAATAAAAAAATATAAATAATTTATTTAAGGTTAAATTATTCATTTAGTTTCAATTTTTGTATGTAAATTTGAATTTGGTCCCTAAATTTTAAAAAATGTTAACTAGGTTCCTAATTTTGATAATTTGTTTCAATGAAGCCCCTTCCGTTAAGATGGCAGAAACGAAATGTTAGACGGGACTGAACAGTAAAGTGACACATTTGTGGTACACATTAAATGCCAATCATTAAGATGTGAAGAAAAGATTGTATTGATGTGAGTGAAAATTGAACGAGAAAAAATAGAACAAAAAAATCGACGGTAGGATTTGGAATGAGAAGAAAAGAGCCAACGGGCTGGGGAACGACTAAGAACAGATGAAATTCGAAGTGGTTGGCCGGGGAAGGCAATTTCAGAGTGAATGAATATCGTTGAGGAGTCTCATACACACTTTAGGATGGTGCTTGGACTCGGAACCATTTAGCGTGTGAGGGGGATTAAGCACAAACACGGTGGCTACTGCGTCCGCGAAGTCAAATCCCATTTAGCTGAATGTCGAACCACTCCTTCCTCCGATTTCGCCCACGAACGCACACCCTAAAATAATCTCCAATTTGAAGCCCCAGTTTGAGAAACCCTAAAATAATCCCCAATTTGAAGCTTAACACACACGCCCTTTCTGTTTTATTACATCTTAATTACAGCATTAAATAACATCCAGCGTTTTTTCCAAATTAATTATTTATTACAGCATTTCAAAATTCCATGTGTACCACATCTAATGTGCCACTTCACTGTTCAGTTTCGTCTAACATCTCCACATCACTGTGCTCTTAAGTTGTTTCTATCATTTGAACGGGAGGAGTTTCATTGAAACAAATTATCAAAATTAGGGACCTAGTTAACACTTTTTAAAATTAAGGGACCAAATTCAAATTTACATACGAAAATTGGGACCAAATGAATAATTTAACCTTTATTTAAATAGTATTGAATGACAATTTATAAATATAGATTTTTTAAAACAAATCAATAAAAAATAATTCATTTAAAATCAATGTGTGATAATGTTTTAATTATTACTTTTATTTAAATTAGAGTATAACGGGTATAGGTAGGGATGTCAAAAAAATCCATACCCGCGGGTATCCGTGGATAAAACCCGCAACGGGTAAGAAACGAATATTAAAAATGGATGTCAAAATGGGTTTCAACCCGTGAGCCAACCCGGCTCACCACAGGTTCGAGCCGGGTTGGGAGCCGGGTTGGGTTGAGAAAAATTCAACTTTTTCAAAAGTGGGTTGAACTCAACCCGGCTCACTTAACCCACGGGTTAAACGGGTTCGAGCCGGGTTGAAGGTGGGTTGGCCCACTTAACCCACCA
>Ga0214542_1001512_pt1 | contig 47715 bp, 20 predicted proteins | sample CNSS1metaG_FD_160096 | JGI IMG/M metagenome (GOLD analysis project Ga0214542, IMG submission 160096) | Root nodule microbial communities from cowpea collected in UCLA plant growth center, Los Angeles, California, USA - CNSS1 | ecosystem: Host-associated > Plants > Roots > Nodule | place: USA... | reverse complement strand
TTGTATATATATGCTGATCGAGATAATTAGTTATTTTAACTGAATCCGTTCCTCGTGGGTTCGACACTCTTACTTCAAATCATTATACTACAGTTGACTTTTGGTACGCTTGCCAAGAGACTCAACATAAGCTAATTTTTACAAGAATAAATATCAATATCAATATATTATATCTTTTTAAAAATGTTGTATAATTAATTATTTGAAATATACAAAATATCAAATAAGATACTAAAGATCAAACTTAGAACTACCATAATACATTTAGACTCTTGCTTCAGGAAGACTAGTGTATTGAATAGACTCTGCACCTGTCATATTGTCCCTCTTCTCCTCTTTCTCAACAATAATAACTCAAGTGGAACAACCATATAAGTCATCAAGTACTGACAGGGTTAACTTCGTTAACTCCCTGAGTATGATCCTCTTTTATATCATATTACTGCTATGTGAAACTTCCTTTGACTCTCGCCACCTAGTTATCATCCTGAGTCAGATACTAATAGAGTTAGGATTGTCTCACATCACAAGTGCCTTCAATACACTTGGACTCATTTTAGATTAGCATTTCCCATCGGAAATAACTAATTTGACAACCCAACACTAAAACCCTTTACACATTATACATGCATTATCAAACATATGGTAATACAATCATAATCACACAGAAAGCACACAAGAAAAACCATTTAGAAAGATATAACCCATTCCTTCACACAAGATAAATGTCATAAGTAAAATCACCTTACTGCATCAAAGTCATTCAAGCAAACAGACCCACAAGAACAATTGAATCATACAATTCATAAAAGTCATAGTCATTTCCCAAAATTTCTACTATAACAACTTTTCCAACATTAGTTCTTCAAATTTCATAACACCAATAGTAGCAACCATAAATTAATTTATCTCAACCAGCAATGTCACTCACACTTAATAATTACAAATCACAAACCAAATTCTATTCTTCTTACAATAGTCTTAACTTTCTCTACACAAAAGAAAATCATCATTATTGCGAACATCATTCATTATAACTTTGTTTCTCTTGGAAAATTGTTTAAGCTTTATCAACATTCACACACTAAAATCAAACCATATTTTATACTTCAACAATAAAGCATTAATTTTGCAAAGAAAATAGTTTCCCTTACCATACAGTCTTGACCTAGCATTGTTCTTTTCTCCCTAAATAGCTTCACATATCAAAGCACTCTATCTACACAGCAAAAGACCCAAATGACGATCAAAACACAACATTAGGATCTCAACCAAAGAAGAAAATTTCATTAAAGACGAATGGAAGTAACATGCAAAGCAAAAAGGAACTTGAGAAACCATATTGTTACATGTAAAGAATGGACAAAATTTTGAACTCACCGTTAAAAGAAATTGAATGGGGTTTGGTAGAACTCTTTGTATGGATTACTCTAAGGATAGTAAATCTTCAAAAAAATTAAAATTGAATTAGAATTTTATTGTAGAAAAAGAAGAATTTTTGAGAGAAAATAAGGCTAGAGAGAAGAAAGGGGCTTTCTAAGAGAGAATAAGATACAAATTTATAAAAAGGTATAATTACTGATTTGGTACCCCAATTTTTATGTTAAGTTCAATTTGGTCCCATACTTTTGGTTTGTTCAATTTAGTACTCAAATTATCTAAAAAGATTCAATTTGGTCCTCTCCGATAAGTTGGAGTTAGCACCGTGTACAGGACATGTGTCAAGCCCTGATATTTTTAATTTTTTAAAAAAATTTAATTTTTTTTCAAAAAAATTTAAAAATTGTCACGTGTCAGTTTACCATTGTGCCACGTGGTAGCTTACAATCATGACACGTGGCAGTGATAATAGTTATTTTCAATTTAGTCATCTATTTAAATTTTTTGTCAATTTAGTATCCCAATTTTTTAAAATGATCCAATTTCGTCCTCTCTAATTTGAGACCAAATTAGTAACTAAGTTTAATTATAACTTATATATACATGTTAAAATAATTGTTTTGAATTTATACATCAAATCACTACACCTCAATATTTAAATTGTTTTATTTTTTACAAGTGTAAAAAATTTCATGTGTAAAAAGTTACAAAAATAAAAAATGTAAAAAATAAAATAATTTAAGTATTTAGGTGAAATGATTTTATGTATATATTAGAAAACGTTATTATAACATGTATATATAAGTTGTAATTAAGCTTATTTATAATTTGGTCTCAAATTGGAGAGGACAAAATTGAATCATTTTAAAAAATTGGGTACTAAATTGAACCAAAAATTTAAATAGAGGACTAAATTGAAAACAACTATTACCACTGTCACGTGTCATGATTGTAAGCTGCCACGTGACATGATGGTAAATTAACACGTGGCAGTTTTTAAATTTTTTGAAAAAAAATTAAAAAATTAAAAAAAAATTAAAAGTTTCACGCCTTGATACATGTTCTGTACGGACACGGACCAAATTGAATCTTTCTAGATAATTAGGGTACTAAATGGAACAAACGAAAAGTATGAGGATCAAATTGAACTTAACCAAAAAATTGGGGTATCAAATCAGTTATTATACCTTTATAAAACAAAGGATTAATCAACGGGCATAATTAAATATTTTTAAAAAACATAAAGTTTTAACTATATGGTTTGATAAGAATTAAATTTAAAAATGTTGTTAGTAATTACTAATTTATAAGAAAACAATATTTTAATAAGATAATAACTAAACTATTATATATAAATTAAATTAAAAGGTTATAAAAACTATACAAGTTCATTCTTATGTAATTTTTTGTGTAAATAATTTAATATTACTATATCATTCTAAGCAGTCTTTAGGAAAAAATATATATACAAAAATATGGAAATAATGTTGGAGATTCTCCTATTAATAAGATTAATTTACCATATATTATGGAAATAAAAAGACCCAAATGATTATTAAGACACAACATTAGAATCTAAACTAAAAGAAATTTCATTAAGGACGAATGGAAGTAACTTGCGCAGCAAAAAGAAACTTGCATGTAGAAGAAAACATATTGTTATATGTAAAGAACGAACAAAATTTTGAACTCACCGTTAAAAGAAATTGAATGGGTTTTGGTAGAACTCTTCGTATGGATTACTCTAACGGTAGTGACTATTCAAAAGGATTAGAATTGAATCAGAATTTTATGGTAGGAAAAGAAGATTTTTTGAGAGAAAATAGGACTAGAGAGAAGAAGTGGCTTTCTGAAAGTGAATGAGATACAAATTTATAAAACAAAGGATTAATCAACCGGCATAATTAAATATTTTAAAAAATATCAAGTTTTAACTATATGGCTGGATAAGAATTAAATTTAAAATTGTTGTTAGTAATTACTAATTTATAAGAAAAAAACATTTTAATAAGACAATAACTAAACTATTATATATAAATTAAATTAAAAGGTTATAAAAACTATAAAAGTTCATTATTATGTAATTTTTTTTTTGTGTGTAAATAATTTAATATTACTATATCATTCTAAGTACTCTTTAGGAAAATATATATAAAAAATCATGGAAATAATGTTGGAGATTCTCCTATTAATAAGATTAATTTACCATATTTATATATAATTTTATTTTTTTTATCGTCATTTATTTTATAGATCATTCAAACTTTTCTTCCAAATTTTAACTGTAAATGTTAACATTTTTTCTCTGCTAAGCGAAATACTTAAATTTGTTAGGTAAACTTTATCTTCACTTATTTTTATCCCAAGTAATAAGTTATTCATATAGCACAAGATGTGGAGTATGATTGACTAAAGGGATTGTGTTGGAAAAAATAGTTGTAGGACAAGAAATATATGTCCTCACTTTGGGTTAGAAGAAGTTGAACTAGAATAACTAAATGCGTGTTAAATTTCTTATTGATGATCATTTCAAGAAAATCTATATGATATTTGAAGATCAATTAGAGGGAGCAAGAAGTTATGTCATCGTTCCACGATATTAGCATATTATCACAAGGACATGCTGGCATGATAAAAAACATGCTTATGTTGGTATGATGTTGTCTTTATATGAACATCTTGATCGACTTGTAGGGTACATAACCCTCCAGATTTAAACTCTAAGGACACATAGACTTTAATAATGTCACACAATTCATTATTATTTAATAATATCAACATTTGAGATTAGTCTTTTCTTGTTTTATATTTTATTTTCACTTTCTAAATTAATATTTTAAAGGCATCGGTTAACAACTCCACCGATACACATAATTTATATCCGATGTTTGCGAACAATTTCGGTTAAAATAAGTGCTTAATTATGTAGAACATTCGATTCCTATTTCTATATAAAAGTAAAGGCCGCATCTTACGTTAATGTTTGACTACTACATTTGTTTCTCTATTCTTTACGGTTTAGAAAGCAAGTTCCATAATTCACATAAGATGAATACATCTATAATGGGCTATTGTCTGTTTCCAAAGCTCAAAGTATTTTATTTCTATAATAGAGTCTAAAAGTGTCAGCTCAAAATTCTGTCAATAATCGTATGAAGGTCTATAAGACACAAATTAAAATCTACTTAAAGTAATTAGCATCTGCTTAAATATCTGTAGGAGATGATCGGATGTTTACAACTCGACGAAATAATTTTCATTTGGTATAATGTGAGCCACCAATTAATATCTATTAGTAGTTAATTAGCATCAGTTTAGAAGAAAATTGATATATAACATCCTAAACAAAATACCAATTAAGTCAACAATACCTTAAAATTGTTCCATTTTCTTTTCTCTCTCATATATCCTGTTTTACCCACGTGGGTTTGCTGTTGGCTATTCGTGCCAACTTTAACATGTCTCCCCTTCCCAATTGTGTCTCCTGATATTTCGATTGTTGGATATGAGGCTCTCATTAACTATAGAAGGAGAAACATAATATATGTTTAAAGATTTTACTTTCCATACATTTATCATGAAATAAATATGAATATTTTATATCATTAAAATAATTATGATGAAATAAAAAATAAATTAAATTTTGATGATGTAAAATAATTTCACACAATTATTTAATCATTACCATACATGGCAAATCTTTATTATCTCAAAAACTATATTGTTAACATTTTCTGTTAATCGATGATGTAAAAGTAGTCAAAATTATGCCAATAGAAAATAGTTTTATCTTTTTTCCGTTTTCTCGAGAGATAACAGGGGTTGCTTGAAAAAGAAAATGATCCTCTTGACTCCTCTGCGTTGTTTTAGTAAGTAATAAAAATGTTAAAAAAAGCATAGTGATTGCATCTAATGTCCGTGACGGGCCCACGTCGGCACAGACACAACACGATGACAACTACTACTCCGCAATACATATCTATTCTAATATTGTTGGTCTGAGCGAACCATTTATGTGGCCAAGAGAGAACCACGTGTCCCGCATTGATTCGTCATCACCTAGATTTCCTCTCTGCGACCAGTGACTAATATAGATAATAGAAAAACCGCACCCAAAGAAATCAACTTACTCACTCGTCTCCGCGTGTAGGTGGCTCTAACTCTATTCCATTCCACTCCTCTTTGGGAACAAGAGAGAGTAGTACCGTTAGATTAGCCGCGTTTTTCAAAAGTACTTTTTTCTGTTCAGACCATGGGAATTGAAAGAGGAGGCTTGAAGGGGTTCAGGAGCGGCTGGACCGTGCCGCCAAAGCCATGTGACTCCTGCAAACTGGCTTCGGCGGCGCTTTTCTGCCGCCCCGATTCCGCTTTTCTCTGCATCGCTTGCGACTCCAAGATTCACTGCGCCAACAAGCTGGCGTCGCGCCACGAGCGCGTCTGGATGTGCGAGGTCTGCGAGCAGGCCCCCGCGGCTGTCACGTGCAAGGCTGACGCCGCCGCTCTCTGTATCACGTGCGACTCAGACATCCACTCTGCCAACCCCCTCGCGCGCCGCCACGACCGCGTCCCCGTTGAGCCTTTCTTCGACTCCGCCGACTCCATCGTCAAGGCCTCCGCCGCTGCCTCCTTCGGCTTCATCGTCCCCTCCGACGACGCCACCGCTGCCTCCGATGCCTTCGCCCCCGACGACACCGACGCAGCCGCCTGGCTCATCCCTAACCCCAATTTCGGGTCGAAACTCATGGACGCCCCTGACATCAAGTCCAAGGAGATCTTCTACTCAGAAATGGACCCCTTCCTCGACTTCGATTACTCAAACTCCTTCCACAACAGCGCCGGAAACGACAGCGTCGTTCCGGTTCAAACCAAACCTTCCCTCGCTCCTTCCCTCATCAATAACCACCACCAATCAGAAAGCTGCTTCGACATCGATTTTTGCCGCACCAAGCTCTCCTCCTTTAACTACCCATCCCAGTCTCTCAGCCAAAGCGTGAGTACTACCACCTAGTAACAAATTTTAAATCATATATAAATTTTTGGTCTTCCAGTGAGTTGACTTGAGAATTAAATTATGTAACAGGTTTCGTCGTCATCGCTTGATGTTGGAGTGGTGCCGGACGGGAACACCGTGTCGGAGATGTCGTACTCGTTCGGGCGGAACAGTTCGGAATCGAGTGGGATTGGTTTGTCCGGAGTAAGTGGAGGGCAAGGGGCGACGCAGTTGTGTGGGATGGACCGTGAAGCGAGGGTGCTGCGATACAGAGAGAAGAGGAAGAACCGAAAGTTCGAGAAAACCATTCGATACGCTTCGCGGAAGGCTTATGCGGAAACCCGGCCCAGGATAAAAGGGCGGTTCGCGAAGCGAGCCGAAATTGACTCGGATGTGGAGCGTCTGTACAGCCCTGGCGCTGCGTCGCTGATGCTGGACAGTCCATACGGCGTCGTACCGTCGTTTTAGTCTGTATAAAAGAGGGAACGATGGCGGGATGGTGCATGAATCTAGTGTCGGGAAATCTTAGAATAATGATTAGTGATTCTGTGGGATTGATTATTAGGGAAAAAGGTGAAGAATCGGTACGAACGTGATTCTTACCTGGAACGCGATGGGGAAGGTTGTTTCATTAGGATGGAGGAGAAAAGCCCGTTTACTTTTTTTTAAAGAACTTTAAAGGGGCTGCATCTTCATCTTCAGCTCGTGTAGAATTAGAATCTGTACTGTAAACTCTTTTCACTGCCTTACCTTCCCTGCTGTCTTTTTTAGTATAAAAGTCTGTTTTTTCTATCACCCCGATCACGGATCTCTTTCCCCCTTCTTATTGGCTGCCATTTCCAACTCTATATATATAAATCACTTCTTCTTTATTTTATTTCATTGTCATCAAACCCTTTCTTCTTTTAACGCCTCATACGCCCTCAGCTTTTGATTCCCTAATATTCCTTTCCCAACTACTCCTGCTTTAATCTCTTATGTAAATATTGTTTCACCATTTTCATTTCAAGACTATCATATCTTCTTTTGCTTTCTTCATTATCTTTTACTTTATATATTACCAAATCATAAATTTAACAATAATACATTTTTAAATCATAGATCAACAATCAAAACATACGATTAACAATACATTATTTTTAAATGAAAATTATAATCAAATAAATAAAAAATATATATAAACTTATAGGTACTGGTTGTGGCTAACCTAGTGATGGGTGTTTAAGTTACGTTAATACAAGTTAAATGTTGTTGTTATCGTTGTATAAATAAAATCAGGGGAGGACTCACTGATATCAGATCCTTAATTTTTTTAACATAAAAGGTTTTTCTTTACTCTCCCATTCGAACCAAAAAAACAGTTTTGGTCCCCTGTTGTCTAACTCCACCTCTATCAGTGAATATAATTTATCTTATCAACAAGAAATCAAAACAAATTTATCTAATCAACGAGAAATGAAAATAAATTATGTGATCAAAACAAAGGAGATGAAGGAGGAATAATCATAAGACAAGAAAAATATTATTTATATTTATATTTTTTTTTTTTTAACACGAAAAAAGATGTCAATGATATTACGAATTCAATATTTTTAAACTTTTTTTATAGAGCAATTATATTATTTTAATCATTGTAGTGCTATTTAAAAAAATTGTTTAAGAAATTACCTTTTCTTTTAATTTAAAATATTTAATTACATGTTTTCATTTGCGATGATAATACTTTTAATGTTTTTTTTTTCTAAAACTTATACCTAAGTTGATTGTGATCAAAGTTTTGTTGTGTAAATTGAAATAGTAAAATAAAATAAAATACATTAATTAATAAGGAATTTGAAGTAATCATTCACGGAAGCTAATTAAAGTTTTATAATTTATATGATTTGTAATGTATTATGATTATAACTTTTATTTTGATAAAATGGATATTTTCTTTATTTATTTGGAACTAGTTGTCTATTTTATTATGCATATAGTTTACCTATTCATCATCATTTGGGTGAAAATGCAAAATACATGCAAAAGATATATTTAACAAATATTTTATGATATGTACTACCTCAACAACTATAAATAAAAATATATATATATATATATATATATATATATATATATATATATATATATATATATATATATATATATAATGAAATTCTAGGTAATTTTCTAAAAGTTAATATTTCTTTCACCAATAATTTTTTTTAATCACTTTTTTAAATATTTACTTCAAATTCAATAAGAATAATAAGTGGTTAATGTGTATTTAAGAGTTGAATAATTAAAATATCATACCAAGCTCATTAATCATCATATCTAATTAGGGATGACAAAACATGTTGGATCTCAAGGGCTAACTCATCAGTCCGTGTTAGAAGAGACGAGTTATAGGTGAAGATTTCAACTCATTAGCCCATTTTGATTTGACTTGTCCAGCCTGTCAATTTAACATACCAAAATACGGGTTAGTCCGGTCCGGCTCGACCAGTTGGCCCGCTTTAAAAAAATAAAGAATAATTAAAAATATATTTTTTAATATTATATTTTTTAAAGATGTAAGTATATAATAATATTGTAACACTTACAAATTAAGTTTCAATTATTAGTTATAATAAAGTAATTTAAAATTTTAATATAATAATCATTTTAATTAATCTAATTAAAAACATTGACTAATCAATTAAATTTTAGAAAATATTTTATATGATTAAATATATTTTTAATATTCATGTATATATAAAAAAATTTGAAAATAAAAAATTTGAAAAATAATTAAAATAATTAAAAACATGACAGGCCAGCTCGACCCATTAGCCCGTCCTATACGGGCCGAGCTATCATTATTGGTTTATTTCTGTTTAACGGGCTAGTCTAATTCGACCCGTTTTTATGGGCCATTGACGAGTCAGGCCAAAATGGACCAGACTGATCCATTTTGTCACCCATATATTCAATAAAAGAATTTGTATAATATTTATTACATATCTTATACTCAAATATCTATCTGCATGCATTTTTTTATCACTAAATACAAGAGATCAACAAATCACACCATAATGTACTTATTAAATTGATTCGTCTTCAAATGTATACCAACATCAAGAGTAATATGTTGGTCAATCTAATTTTCAATCATGTTAATTGTTTTGACATAGGGATTATTGCATAATTTACCTCAATAATCCTCATTCATACAAATTTCTTCTGCATATAATATTTTTTTTGCCTTATTCAAAATTTTCTCTTTGATCAAATATATTTGTGTCATCTTTGGCAACATCATACCCATTATGTAATGTGGTGTTATTCATGGATTGTTTTTAGCCCACACTTCCCGCATAAAAGAGTAATGATATAACTGGTAGGGAGAAAAAATAAAAACAACAACAATGATCAACTGAGTCAACTTTGAAGGGAATTTCAAATCATTACACTAAGTACTCCACCATCATGTGAGTTTTACCATGAAATTCATTAGTAAATATTCGCCGGTAATTACTAATAGGTTTTGGTTGTCAATAAAATTTATCGGTAAATGTTGTGGTTTAGTCTTTTTATTCCTTCTTCTTTTCCTCTTAATTTTCTTTCTTGTCTTTCTTCTTCTTCCTCTTTCTCTTTTTCCTCCCCCTCCACCCTCATCGTCATCGTCGTCCCATTGTTGTTGTCAACTGAATCTACCAATGAAGTCATGATCAACGAAAATATCTATCAATAATATAAATTTTAAAATTCATCAAGAAATTTAGATTTATCTACATATTTATTTTCAATAGTAAAATTTTATTAGTACATACAGAATTTTTGTAGTGTAAATGCGTTCATAAATCAACAAATTAAGATTTTCACTCTTATATTAGACAAAATTTCTTTAGAAACTAGTTTGAGACTCCGGATACAAGTTTTCTATCATAAGTTTTACTTTGTCTTTTGTTTGTATTTGTTTTTATTTTTATTCTTTTTTCTTTAATAATATCATTCTCTTTAAGAATAGATGATTTTTTAGCCATCGAAAGATAATCTAAAATGTCTTAATTTAATACAAATCTATAGAAGAAAATAATATTTCGCTAAAAAGAATTAAGTATAAATTAAACAATTTCATTAAAAGATGTATATTAACGACGTTGTTACTCAACGTCTTTTGCATATTATAATAATACAAAAAATGAAGAAGAATATTAACAATGTCTTTTATATATAAAAATTAAATTGAGTTAAGTATATTTTTAGTCTCTAAATTTTGATGTGAATTTGAAATTTGTCCATGTCTAAAACCTTGATACACTTTAATTTTTAAACTTAAAAATTGAATATATATATATATATATATATATATATATATATATATATATATATATATATATATATATAGTCTTTTTTTTAACTCAATTATGTTTGTTTACGTGTAAAAACATGCTTTCCAACAAATATTGAAGCGGAAACATATCAAATGGTGTAAACAACTCGAATATTAACATGAAACGTGTTTGACACGCCAAAATAATTTAACGTACTTGGATTAAAAGGACTATATTCACTAATTTTAAGTTTGAGGACAAAAATGTATCAAAGTTTTGAATAGAGACAAAGTTCAAATTCGTTAAGTATGTTTCTAGTTATTGAACTTTGACACAAAATAATGTGACATCTAACATAAAAAATAAATAATTACAAAAGATAATCCTAAAGACCAACAATTATCTATAACAATATATAAAGAAGATTTATTCTTTTGTGTCTACTTTTTGTTTTCCAATTATACCCTTAATTATTATTTTAAAAATTAATTATTTTATAATTAGTTTATCTTTAACCGTTTTCTTTTAAATCTCTTTTATTTTGAGTGTTATTCTAAAAAACTTCTCTAAGAGTTATTTTATTTAACAACAATTTTAAAATTTATTATATATATTTTAAAAATAAATATTATTAATTTTGTCAAAATTAAAAAATCAAACACACTGACAACACCTGTATTTTCGCTAATATCTAATAATTGTCATTATTTTTTGAATTGTGATAATGTAATGAAAGCCGAATCTTACACATATTTACTACCTAATGTAGTAATTAGCCATTAACGAAAATATATGCACTATGTGGTCGAGCGTTCACTTTTTTTTTATGATAATAAAAGATAAAAATAATTAAGGTTAAGCAATCAAATGGAAAGAAATTATTAAATTTAAAAAATAATCACTAAAATAATAAAATATTTGAATCCTATGTATTAACTTCTCTTTTATAGGAGATGGTTTGATCCGCAAAAGATTAAAATTCTCGATAGAGAAATTGATCGATTGACAGGTCAAATATTTTTAAAAGGCGATGCAAATAAAATTAAACATATTTTGTAGAATCGATAGTAAATTCAAATTCAAATTAAATATTTCGAATCAAAAAATAATATGTGAATATTTGAATTAGTAGAACTAAATAAAATAAAAATTTGGATGAATTAGGAAGTCAATCATCCCTTACCCATGTTCAACCCATTTTTAAGCGGGCTAATAAATTTTAAAATTAAAAATAAACTTAACAAAGATCAAAATTCACTCGTGACATGTAATCAATCATCCCTAAAGAAATAGTCTACGTATCAATTGATCTAACATTTACATAAATGATTACTTGTAATAACTCATAACATGTAATAATTCAACTGTTCTCACAACTATTTCTCAAACATAACATCATTTATATATATAATTTATTTATTTATATAATTCAGTACTTAGACTTATTTTTTGTATTGTGTATACCACTGGGAGTATATTCAAATATTATGTGTAAGCTTTATCCTAAATATAAGTTTAATGAGTTTTAATAAGTATGTATTGACTTATAAACTATTCTAAAATGAAATTTTGATTCAGAAAATAAAATGATGTTTTTTTGAAGAAATACTCAAAGCACATTTAACAGCCTACCAAAAACACTGTTGAAACATATTTGCACATAAAAAACGTGATTCTTGTGCGTTAGCAGAGGAGACAGTTAAATTATAAATATGTAATGTGTAAGTAACAGGTCAGACGAAGGTCGGTGTTGTTACCTTCCACCTTGGCAAAGTTTGGAAAGGTGCATAGAACCAATACTTATTCTTCTCTTCATTATTTATCTTTACAAACAATCATTTCCTACTCAAACTAAAGATATGAGAATGGAATAATAACATATCTTCAAACCACATTAAATATTTAGCATTATTCAATATGTCAATTTGGAGTTCTAGATCAAAATATGAAATTTTAAAAGTTGCATTGCTAACATTAGAATAAAAAGTTTTTAATTATTTTTTACTGATATTTATTTAATGTAAGACTAATAAAAATTATAAAAATATACTTAATTGTATAGGTTAATGCGATTCCAGTTAGTAACCAAACTAAATTAATAATTCTAAGTCGCGTTTTGAAGACTTTTCAAGTCAACTATTGAAGCTCCCGATCTTTTTACTTAAATAGTTGGTATTGCTACTTTCTTTTGTAGGTTGATAGTTGAAGATTAGGTTCAGAATATTAACAAAACTAATTGAAGAAAAAAAATGTTAAAATTGAGTATGAGTATTTATTTCTTAATTATAAATTGGGGGAAATGTGGTGTTTTGTATATTATGCTCAAAGTTGATTTTAATTGATTTATTTAGTATTAAAAATTGGAAAATTGGTGAGCTTTATTATTGTCCCTTGGTAGAGTTAGCACGGGAAACAGACTACAAGTTGCAAAGATTTAAAATGCACTTTTTCTAGTGGTGTACTTACCACTTGTGCGTCTTATCCCCGACTTGAAATGAAGGGGAAAAAAAAAAGGTGAAAAAATAAAAAAGGGAGAAAAAAAGGAATATGCAACAGGAAAAGAAGTTGGAAATGAGGTCAGTGTGTAATATATCACCAATCAAACAAACACATACTTCAATTAATGACTCGCTGTGGAGAAAAGTGTTGATCCAAATCGCATTCAATTAAATCGTTTCCAATTATTTAAATTTCAAAAAACAAACCTTTACTTGAATATAATATGGCGACAAAATAATATTTCATTGATCCATATTTTTTTCAAAAATTTCAAATAGATCTTAAGAATTTTTTTAGTCTTAATTAGGTTTATATTTTTTAAAATGCGTAATAATTAAGTCTATGCTGTTAGTATGACGTCAACGGTGTTAAAGATGTACAACATGTTAGCTCCTCATTTTTAAAATTTTTTTTTATATTTTTGAATTTTATTAAGTTTGTTTTTGAAAATTATTCATGTCACGTGTCACGTTAATATTGTATCAAGTCAATAAAGTGAAACGTGACACATCCTTAATACCGTTGACACAATATTAACTGGATGAACCTAATTATTACAATTTTTTAAAATATGGATTTAATTAAGACTAAAAAAATCTTAAGACCTCTTTGAGATTTAAAAAAAAAAACATGGACCAATAAAAAATTTTAACTACAAAAGAATAGAATGCGTGTGGTGTAACCTGTAATTTCAATATAAACACATATTTTATGAAGTTTCACAAATATTAAGAAAACATTTTAAAAATCACTACAAAAAATATACCTCTACTAACGAATTAAAGTCTACTACAAAAAATATCACTTAATAATTTTAAAGATTATTAAACAAAAAAGTACACTGATCATATCTTATCTTGTTTATATAAAAACATTAAATGTGCACAGTATAATATAAATATAAAGATAAATAGGTTGAAAGATTTATATAAAAAATATCCTTGATTAAATAGAGTCCCCACAAACTCTTGGTCTGGATTCATGCCTGTAGTTGGGCGTTGATTGATCAATCTAACTGCCACTGTTTCCTTATTTTGATTTTTTGGATTTGACTCTTAATACGAAAGCAACAGTGACCACATCACCTTCACACTACGGTCAATGTTATTATTTGTTACTCTAAGAACAAATGCAACACGGTTTTCAATTAAAATATACGACTTTAAATTTTATTTTAATTACAAACCAATTGTGTACATAATTAACCTCAATCTAAATATTTATTACTTTTCACAACCTAATCTGGTAACTTTACCGTTGGGCTTGATTCTTCTTAACACGGTTTAACAGGATAATTAAACACTTTTATGTAGTAGATTTGTTGAAAATTTAAATATAAATCTAAGTCTCTTTAATACAAATAAAAAAGTTGAACAAATATATAAAAATAAATATTTACGGAATCTATTGTCATAATATTTTTAGTGGTGTTGTATATTTCCGACGATTTCTCTTCCGTAGAAACTCACCAAAATTCAATAACAATTTGACATGTCTTAAACTTGTGGGAAATTCATTTTTATTCGTTAGATTTAACTTCGTATGTTTTGAATATTATGAATGGATCTTGGCTATGATTTTAAGGAACTTTTGAAGTAAATGATTAAATTACTTTTTAAAGTAGTTTTAAAGAAAATGACCATTGTTTTTTCCAAAGTGTGAGATATTGACTGTTAGTCTCTAAAAATAGAAATTTGTATAAGGTTCTTTATATTTCATGACATAATTTTTTTTTTTTAGTTTTTATTATTTATTTATTTACTTTGTTTAGTTTCGTTATTATTAAAATTTTTAATTAAGATTCTTAACTTTTAAAGGTGTAATGTAACTATAGTTACTTCTCATTTAACAAATGCTAAAATTATATAATAAACAATGAAATTTAAAGTTACGTACAATATAATTTAAGCGCAGAATTGATTAATTTTACATTTTTTAAAACTGAATTATTTAACTAAACTTTTTAATGATAGAAATATTAAAATGAAAAAAAAAATAATCAAAACATTTATTAATCCTAATTTTAATTAATAGCTATTTTAAAGGATAACAATACCAGGTTGGATATCTGTGTCACTCTCACATACTCTTTAATCAAATTAAAATGAAATTTTTGTCTCTTTATAGTTCCTCCAATTTAAATTTGATATTTATATCATATGGAAACTAAATTGAAACTCTTAAGAGTATAGTTTTTTTTGTCCTTTTATAGTTCTTCCAATTTAAATTTGATATTTATCCATATAGCAGTCTATAGAAACTAAATTGAAACTATAAAAGAATATATTTGTTTTTGTCTCTTTATCCCAATACTCTTGAAAGCTCAAGTATATTATTTCTTAGAGAAGTTATATCATTTTTTTTAATTAAAACTTATCCAGTTATTCTCTACTTTTAGTTACAACCATTTGTTCACAAATTAATTAATTCAGTGAAAAGCGACGACGAATTTCAGCATTTTTAAGAGTAGTTTTAGAATGAAATGTCGTTTTCCGTTATTAATTAACATATTTAAAAACATTATTGGTTTAATTTGAGACAAATTTACTTGAGAACAACATTGTTGACGTGGAATTGAAGACGAAAATGTGATTCTTGGAGAACTGGTTACAACGGGGATCCATTCAAATTATTAGCATCAAAACATTTTTATTTTTATTTTTATTCAATTTGATGTTGGAAAAACTGAGAAGTGATACGGACAGTGGGAGGCTGCGTTTTATATGAATAAATAATAATATAGGGATGGAACAATGAAGACGAAAAGGTGTCGGTTACTTGTTTCACGTGGGGTCACTGTCAAATGGGCTAAAGAGTGGGCCCGGCCCATACCCCCTTCACGTGCGCCACTCGTCCAAACCACCCCCTTGTGGGCTCACTTGTCTGGTTGCAGCACCACTGTCCCGTGTGGTCCATTCAACTCATGTTCATCATCACCCCCACTAAACTACTCTGCAGAGGACCCCACAGTGCTACCGTATGTATGCATAGTCAACACGACACAGCACAACACAACACTTATCGTATCATTCACCAACACTACTGCAATGAAGCACGCAAAAACATGTAAAGCAAATTGGTATGCATAGTAAGTAATTAATTTCCGACAGCAACATGTAACATATGCAGATGTTGATTTGGGGTTAGGACTCCACAAATCTAGTAAGAGATGGCATGTTAGGGTTTGGTCTCTAACTGTTTCTTCTCCTTTTAGAATCGTTATTTTGCCATCACATAGAAAGTTACCACCAACCAGAAAAATGAGATTGGATAAACCCGTTCCTTCATTTTCAACCTTTTATAATTATTTTACTATTCAGCATTAGTTGATAGTGCTCTCAATTCGGTTCCCGATGGAAGAAGAAGTGGTAGGCTAGAATCCAACCTAGGCTACATCTTATGTTCGATGTGGTCCTGTCCTTTCTTTGTTTTATGCACTCTTCCATTTTTTTTTTTTATTTGCAGGATTGGCCTTAAGTTGGCACCAGTTATTTTCATTTACAAGTACACTGACAAATATCTCGTACGCGGACAGAAAAAAAAAATCTTATTTATTTTTAGATTGAAATTATATACGGAATATATATTTGCATATTTTAGATTCTAAGTTAATTATTCCAATAAAATTTTAGTTATGGTTGAAGATATCCATAACGGTGTAAAGTGGATCAATTTTAATTGGAAAATGAATTAAAGGGTAAAAACTAAGGTTTATATATATATATATATATATATATATATATATATATATATATATATATATTTTAAATACTCTAATTTGATATAAAGTGGATTATATCAAACTAATATTTCATTTTTTTAAATAATTATTTAATGTTATTACGCCGAAGCATTAATTGAATTGAAATAATTATGTGTCAATTCATCGTACCTCTCGTTTGAATAGTATTTTTTATTAGAACTCGGAATCAACAATAAGAAGTTCTTAAAATATAGTTAAATTAAGGTGTTTGAAAAAAAATGTATGATTAAATATAATAAACCTAGTTAAGACTTATTGCACTTCTATTTGAATATAGGTTTTAGATTTTGGGAAACACATTCGACAATTTTAAGTACGTTAACAAAATGTTAAGAACCTCCACAATTTCGTACATAGGTAAAAATATTAAACATGATAGAGATGATTGAATAACAATTTGTTTTTGAATTTGATAAGTGTGCTCTCCTTACTTATTAAATTTAACAGCACAAATAAAGTTATTAACTTTGTAATTTGTTAATCTATTTAGTCCTTTGTTAGATCATCAATGTTAACATTAACGAAGCATAAGTGCGAACATCCTACATACATTACACGTTTGTAAGATTTAGTGTACATTTTTAAGCTATAATGTGATTGGTACCTATATTTAATATGTCCCATTAGTTAGTCCTTTGTGGTTGTAAGAAGAGACACGAGGAATATGGAAATGTACGACGTCAATTTTGCTGAAATTTGTATGCATTTTTGTGAAATTGAGTCCAATAAAGTATAAGATTTATATGCATTTGCATCAAAATAGTTTAACTAGACGACCATTTAACATTTAATTAAAATAAATAAATTATAACAATAATTTTTGCAACAAAGTTTAACTAGACAATCATTTAACATTTCACTTTTACTTTATTTCTCACTTACTCTCACTTTTCACCATTTTTTATTCTCTACATAACAGAATATTAGAAAATAAAAATAACAATCAAACCCATATATGAAAATGGAACGTTTTACTCGGCCGAAACTTGAAAGAACCCAAATAAATTACTTGCCCATTTTCATTTTGTGATGGGCTTTCAACTTCCACACCGTTACCTAAAAAGAATGACTTTCAAAGCCCAAAGATGCAAAACTTAAAGTTGTTTACTGGATGGTTCTTTCTGCACCTCCTTAATTTCATTACACCCCATAATACATGAAAATTTCAATTTTATCCTCTAATTTAGGATTTTCATCTTGAGTTCAATAAAGCACAATATAAAGACCAAAATGTATCATCCAGAATATAAAATTAATATTTTAAATTATATATATTCCAAAATAAAAATATTGTATTGTGGAATACAAAATAAAAATATATTCCATATTACAAAGTGGGGGATGGGGAAGAAGAAGAAGAGGAGTGGGGAAGGAAAAAAATGGAGAGAAGAAAATAAAGATAAATAGATTATTTCATAAATGAGTTAGAGGTTGAAATGTAGAGGTATGGGAAGAAGCTGTCTCGTTTATTTATTTTACGTTCAGATTCTGCTTTTGGGCCATCCCTTGATTGAGCCCAAGTAATGATCGCATGACTGGACGCAAACAAGAAATCTATCCAAAAGAAATAAGTAACTTTCTCTCAAATGAGAGAAACAAGTAATGATTTCAAATTCATGAATTTAAATTATATACCGACTGTGAGAGTGTGAAAATATTTTTATATTGTCGTCTAATAATTGAATGTTTTGTATGTTGCTTTTATTAAATTTTATTTAAATCTTAAATTTAAAAACATGTAAAATTTCTTTTGTAGGAAAAAAATATAAAAAAAAAACATTTTCAATATAGAATAAGTCATAAAAAATATTTCATTCTAATTTATATATACCAGTAGAGATTATCTTAAAAAACCACTTCTAATATTTAATTAAATAGCAGTACGCACGCTTGAGATTTAAACTGTTAACTTATATGTATAAATTATAGACTTTTAAAGTGTAGCAACAATCATTGACATATTGTCAAAGACAATTCGTATTTGATAACATATTCGCTTTTCTTGTTCTGAAAAACCATATATTTCAAAAACATCACATTCACCTGTTTGATCGATCGTATAAACAGGATCTAAGATTGAAGTGATCCTGTTTTTATCATAAATAATAAATAGGATGACAGCTGCATATTTATCGAAATGCTAGATATTAGGAAAATTATGTGATATCTTTTCATTTGCCTATCTATTCGAATCGAACCTTCTCTGAATGTTTTTCTCTGGCAAATACCTTACATCAAAACAAAGACAAACTACACTTTTATATACCAAAACTGGGCACAGACGAGAATGTCTCTGGTATTATCAGTATTTCCCTAAAATCTTCTGAAATAATAATATTCTTACCCTCTATTCAATCCCCTATTCAATCCCAAAAAAAAAAAACGTATTTTCTCAACCAATTCAAACTGGACTAAGGGGTACAAAAAAACAAACTAAAGAAAATAATCGTATGATAAATTACACAGATAAAAAACCAACCTTTACTTGACCCCTACAACCAGAAACCTAAAATATAGTGTATGATGGAAAGAAAATTGAAACTGAAGCGTGCATTTCATCCTCACAAATAATCCTCCAAAGATAGGTCTGAGGGAACATCATAGCCGAAAACCATAGAGTAATCATCCAATTCATCAGAGGTGAACTTTGGGATCCTCCAGCTTTTTCCAACCTCACTGTCTTCTCCACTGGTTAGCAGCTCCAACACCTGTGTAAAACCAAAAACAAGGAAAAACATAAAATAAGTGTGATCATGTTGAGACCTCGACAAACTCAAACATGGCCTTTATTCTTCCCTCACCTCGCTCATTGGAGGACGCCACGTGGCAGTTTGTCTCACACAGTATGAAGCCGCCAACACTACCCTGTACAGTTGCTCTCCATCATATTTACCTTCCATTCTTGGATCAGCAAGCTCGGTAATGTTCCCTGATTCCATTAAAGGCTTTGCCTATATGTAGTTATAAAACTTTATAAATTTCTTGCTTAACCAAATTTATAGATGCATGTCTGGTGATAAATTCCTTATAACTTTACCATGGAACATACCCATAAGAGAAGGTTTTGTTTTGACGAATCAACAGGTCTCCGTCCAGTTACAATCTCCAAAAGTAGAATTCCAAATGCGAAAACATCTGTTTTCTCATCCACGATTCCGTGCATAAAGTACTCTGGCGCTAGGTATCCAAATGTGCCCTCTACGGGGATCACAGCATGGTGAGTCCACTTGTTAGGAAGCCACTTTGCAAGCCCGAAATCAGCAATCTAAATTGAGGTTGAAAATTTTAAAATGTAAGTTGATTGACTTGAACCACGACAAAACAATGCTGTTTTTCCAGTTCCAAAATGTTTGTATTTGATTATAATTCTATTTCTACCTGTGGTTCATAGTCAGGACCAAGAAGAACATTAGAGGCTTTAATGTCACGGTGAATTATTCGGTGTTTGCAACATTTATGAAGATAATGGAGACCCCTTGCAACACCAATGGCAATTTTGTACCTGATTGGCCAGTCAAGTGAATCTCCTCCTTTGCCTGATAATGATTCCAATGCATTTAATCTCAAATGACATAACAAGCAATTCTTGCTGAAAAAATAAAATGAAACTCTGGAATACAGGTTGTTTTTTACCATGCAATGAAGTTGCCAAATTTCCATTTTGAGAGTAATTGAAAATCAGATATAGCCCATTTTCAATGCAGCAGCCCACTAAAGTTGCAGTATTAGGATGACAGACATGTCCAATAATACCCAATTCCATAAGGAACTCTTTTTCCTTGTTAGGATCCTTGTTGTCCTTGGCCAACCTCTTCACAGCAATGGTTCGTCCATCTGAAAGATCACCTTTGTATACTTCCGAATAACCACCTCGTCCAACCAAATTATCTGTTGTTTTCATAAAAGAAAAAGGAAAAAAATTCCCATCAACACCTATTATTTTATATTATCTATCCTACCTTCATTTTTCTCTATTGTTTCTTTATTTAACTAGGCTCCCAGAAGCATATAAGATTGTCCAAAAATCATTTTGAAAGAAATCAAGAGTCCACAATAACATACCTTGGTGGAAGTCGTTGGTAGCATTGGATATCTGTTCGTAGCTGAAGCACTTTAACAAAGGCTGACGCTTTTCACTTCTGTAAATGTTCAAGTTTTTCCTTCTAAATGGTGAAGCAAGGAATGAGACTATGAACCTAAAGGAGAACTGTGGTTTTATCTTGGATCGGCTCTTGATCTTAGAATCCATCGATGGGGTATAAGTGGTGCTTGAGACCCTAGTGCTAAAGGTATCATCTTCTGTGCTGTTTGATTGTCCCTCTAGACCATTCAGTACTGTTCTTGGTGAACGGTTCTGAGCCTTGATTCCTGAGATATAATCCTCCAGAACAGGGGAGACACCCTTTTCACATTGTTTTCCCTTCTTAAACCATCTTGAATTTTGTTGTCTGTTATCTACTAGTGAAAAGATACAAGTTACCATATTTAAGGGACTTGTCCACCACTGTAATTTCTATTTTGTTAAATTATTTCTGAGAACTGAATTACCTTGAAAAGGAGCTGAATTTGGTTTGACACTTTGATCTGTCTTATCACGTCTTCGGACTGAGACCATTGTGCACCCTTCATGTGCATGCTCAAAGCAATACCTGGTAATTCCTTTAGAAGTTCCATTTCTAAGAAATAACAAAAAAAAAAAAACATGAATTTGGTCTGTCTTGCATGATTTTCATACAGAAAATTGACAACTGTTACTATATCATTCAGTTCATACTTATTAGTTTGGTTTCTTGAGCCACGAATAAGAAGAAAGTCAGCGTTGATGGACTTGGTTTCCTCCACTAAACCTTCACCAACTGTGGAATTGAGTGCCACCCTTGCCTCCAAATTAACCTGATAATGATGTTTTCATGATAATTCATTTGATTCTAGACTTAACAAGCATGGTGTACTCTAATGGCTATATAAGATTATTAAAAGATTGACCGATTTTAAAGATTATAATTGTATATTTGATCCTGGCGAATTTACCTGCTTAGACCAACAGGTCTGTGCAAATTCTCCAAGCACAGATATAACATATGCTTTTGCTTGTCTAAGTTGTGATTGTCTTTTTCTGACGGAGACTCGCTTCTTCTTGTCAACAGTAACTGAAATTTAACAGATTCGCTGGCTATTACAACACTAAACATTCACAATATGAACAAATGTATCAAAAAATCGTCAATCATTCATGCTAGAATCTTAAGTTTAGTGAACTTCATCAAAACACCATTGAATACGTGATAACTTGATAATGCAGGAATTAGTAATAAGTAATACAAGGTTAAATGGTTCAAACTTTTCAATTGGGGTGGAAAAATAGTGACTAACCAAGCACATGAACAGCCACAATGGTGTCATTTGGATTGGCCAGAACTGTTATTGCCCATGAGAGAAGGTCCTTGCTGTCCTCCGGGTTTAAGGAGAGGCCAATGAGTATTTTGGCAGGGGAGGGAAGTACCATTTTGAAATGAAAATTGAACAACAGGTTCAGTCACTGTTGTGAATGTGTGCAGAGAAATGAAATTATTTTCTCTGCTAGTTCTTGTCACACACAGATGAATGCATTGTGAGCTTAAGAATAAGTAGCGTAAGGAAGAGCATGATTAAATTCAGTTAGGGGTGTGAGGCCAACGGCCAACCTCATGTCCAATTCTTGTTGGAGAAGCATGAAAAGAAAAGCCTTTAAGAGTGGCAATAGGAAAACTGATTAAACTCTATTTCTCTCTCTGGTGACAATTAAGTGTTGTAGTAGTTGGGTGCTTTGGGGTATAAGCAAAGGTGGTGGGCACATATTTGATTTATCTTGCTATGTAAGCCACAAATGAAGCTCCCCTTCAATTTTAGTAAGCAAAGTACCTTTTTCTTCTTTTATTTTATTCTTCTTTCTTTTTTACTTCCATTTGGTGTGAAACACTGTGTGGCTATTTGCCACTCTCTTAAAAAAAGAACTTCACTCATCACTTCAACATCAATGAAACTTCGAGAGGACACTAACTATCTTCTCTTTTCTGATGGATGAAGTGGCAACATTTCTGATAGAATTGTAGCAATAAAAGTTTGAGCCAAAATCTATTACAAATATACTAGTTGGTTCTCATAACATGGAAATTCTCAGAACCGATGGCCCTTCCAGTGTGCTCTGAAAGAGTGGATTCCTTTATAATTTTCTCCCTTCCAAGGAACATAAGGTCATTCTACATCCCAATTATTGCTTTTTTCTGAACAAGAATTTTCCCCTTCTGAATAAGCATGTGCGACTTTCACTTCAAGATTCGTTAAATAATAATGCCGATGTTACACAACTCAGAAGTATAAAAAACTGGAACATGTGATGCTATTCTAGCTCTCATTTGGATTGCTACAAAAACAAAAAAGAAAACTGGACTTTACATGGTACAAGTAACATTATTTTATACATGAATCAATTAATACGTTCACACAATATACACAACCTTAAAGTAAATGTGGCATATAAAATTGCATTATTTGGTGCTGAATTATTTGATGCGACACTAGAATGTGCTAATGCAGGTTTGGATCACAGACTCAAAATGAAAGTGGTAATGTTTTGATGAATTGACAAAACTTTAAATTCTAAGCTAAAATGACAGAAATTTTGCAATTGTGCTAGCATCCAAAAATGGTGCATAAGACTTGACAACGGATTGCCATACCTAACGTTGGAGTTGTGAAGGCAAGGGATTGGGATTATGGAACTGTCGAGACATGGATAAGCCATCTTTCAAACCCCACACCTCGAAAGTTTAACGACAGTTTCACCTTACTCTTAAGCTCTATGCGCTTCACTTTTTCGGAAAAAACAAAATTAAATTGGAAACATATGAAGAATGCCTTAATTTAAAGCAAAAGAATATACGGTTCAAGTTCGTTAATATATCTTCGTTTCAAAAATCCATCAACAATTCAACGGTTAACATTTTTATTCTGATTTAACATTATCAGGACATTAGTTACAATTCTGGTTGAGTTTATGGTTTCAAAGTACTGCAAAGAAAAACTTAATTGAAAGAGTAAGTTGTTGGTATAAACAAAGAACAAACCATAATACAAGTTTGAACTAAATTTAAAGCATTTTAAGATTGTTTTGTCACTATCTGTGTTTGCCACAATTTACTGATTTACGGTCGTTGTTTTTTGTATTAAATAAAATTCAATAAAGTTTACCTTATCTCAACTTAAAAAAAGATAGTTTCTTTTATGTTTAATTATTATTTTGGTTGCTTTTGATATTACTTTATAATAATTATTTTCTTAATTTAGTCCAAATTTTATTTAAAAGATTTTAATAAATTTTTTCATTAAATTGATATTAACAATTTGGAAGGTCATTTCTGTTTTGTTTCTCTCTCTTTACCTTTCATCTATGAATGGCAACATAAATCATTATTCAATATCACAAAATTGATCTTTTCAATTTTACAAACTATATATATCTTTTTTTTCTACAATGGGTGTCTTGTAATTTATGATATTTCACGATTACTTGTGTAAGACCCCTTTTTGTTTTAAAAAAGTTTGAGCTGGTTTTATTAAAGGATTCAGGGTCAGCCCACTTGTTATTTTCAGAATTTCTCTTCTAGCCACTCACTTTCATATGTCTCATTTCCAAAAACAGTTCCCCTTCTCCCTCACAGTTCTCAAGCAGAAAGCTCTGCTACGACATAAGCTTTTTCCTCCTCCGAACTTATTAAACATTCTTCCTCCACGTAAGTCAATCCCTACCTCTGTTCCACTTCCATTTTTTTTTTGTTCCAAAGCTTTGGTCCCATTTTGTCTTTGTCTTAGTCTTCTTTTCGCTAGTTTTCCAGCTCCGTAAGTTGTAGTCGTGCCGTGGTGCTCTTCTTTCGGGGTCTGTTGTTGGGTTAGCATCTTTCAAGGTAAGGGAAGCTAGAACTCTTTCTTTTTCTTTGAAATAGATTGTACTTATTTTCGTTATGGAGTGTACTGAGTATGTTTGATTGATAATTGCATTGAATGAGGATGAATTTCATGTTTGGATATCTATGGGTTAGAGAATTTTAGGTAGTTTAGAATGCAATTGGAATGATAGATATCGATTGTTGCAATTGTTTAGTTTGTTATCATCTATAAACCACTTTCAAATGAGTTTGAGAAGATAAAAAGTGCAAGATACAAAAGTGTGCAGTGGATCACAACCAAGAAGCATATGGTGTGGCACTACTCATTTTCCTACACTGCACACCTTTCGTAAAATGAAGGATCACACTTCGCTAACCGTTAGATCAAGCTGAAATTTTAACAGCTGATCCTAAACACATAGTTCTTGACTTTGACCAGTCAAATTTTGAATCGGTGGTCTGTAGTGAGAGCAGATTTTATCGAAAGGTCCCTGTAGTTTTGGTTGTTGACAACATTGACCTTTGGTGTTTGTTTGATGCATTAATTTCTCTATAGTTATTCAATTAAGTTGGTTCTTTTTGCATTTGGTTCTTGATTCAACCATCTTTAATTTGAATATAAATATAAAATTTTTAGATCTTTACACAAGCTGCAGTTTTATTTCTAAAATTCCAAATTGTTTGCATAATGTGTTGTTAAGTTGGAATGGATAAAAGTTATAAGAATTAGTTATTTTCTAAGAGAGACATATGTTGTATGGTTTTTAATATGTGTTTTAAAATTCTTGTGTGAGAATACAGAAGATTCAATAGGGGAAATCCTATTTGATTTAAGGCTTAATTATCATTTTGGTCCCCTAATTTGTTGGGTTGGTTCATTTTGGTCCCCTTATTATTTTTTGGTTCAATTTGGTCCTCTAATTCTTTAAAAGGTTCAATTTGGTCTCTGCCGTTAAGTATACGTTAACACCGTCTCCGTACATGCCACATGTCATTTTGTGGAATTTTCATTTTTTTTTTAATTTTTTTTTTAGTTTTTTATTTAAAAAATAAACTGCCACGTGTCACCTTATGGTTGTGATCATTGATGTAAGGAGTTAGTACTGGAGGTTTATCTTAATACTCGAATGTTCATTCAAGACTCATGTAGAGTGGAATGAGTCATGTGGTGAGAGGGTAGGAGGTCCTGTCTTTAATAACAGTCTCAGGGTTCTTATGACGGTTAAAGGAACCAACCTTGTGTGGTAGGGTAAAACTCATTGACGATGATTCTATAAGTAGTAGATGTCACCACAAGTGCAAACCACCAAAAATCATATATCAATGTCTAGATCCGGATAATTGAATCTAGAGTGTCATGTGTGTAATTCACTTGAATATCTCTAATTTTTTTTAAACTAATTGTAATTACATGATAATATCTAGTTATTGAAAAAGAGGAAAGAGGACTTATTTTTTCACAAAACCTTTGGTTGTAAGGATGAGTGATAATGGAAGCAAGATCAAGTGTTTTGGTGGGTAAAAATGATAAAAATAATTAAAAAAAATGAGAGTGATTATGAACTAACTCTCTGCGTGAGTAGATTATGATCTTGAATCTGTTAATATTTGTGAATTATGCATGTATTTAATTATTGTTCTTGGAGAATAATTGAGTCATTGATTTGAGTTTATTCGATTCCTGAGATCATATATGAATATAAGAATTTGAGGGAAAAGTTAATTTATAACTAATACGTCATTATATATATTTTGTAAATTCAATGTTTTGGGTATATATTTTAAGTTTAAAATTGTAAATATATTAACATTTTTTATATGTTTGTTAAGTGAGATATTTTCGATCTTAACTTTAATTAATATTTAGTTGATGGTGCACATAATAAATATTTATTATTATAAAATTATACTATAATTGAAAGAATAAGAATGGATGAATGATGTAATTGATAAAATAATTATTTAGTATCTTAACTATTTTAATCAAAGTATAAATTATTTAAAAAAAATACTAAATATTTTAAGATATTTAAAAATTCGATATTAATTTTCGTTGACACTTAGTTATTTAATAACTCTCGATAATAAAATATCTAGGTATTAGAAGTTAGGATATTAAGTGAAGTTAATTAATCGTAAAGTAGTATTAAAAATTCAAAAGACTCTCTCAATGAATCACTTATCCCGTGTATCATAACTAAGGATTGGGGAAAATCAAATTGATGCAAAGTTGTATAAAAGGAAGATCTGTCTTAAAAGAATAGGATGAAATGATTATATTGGTCATTACTAAAATTTTATACTTAGAAGTTGGAAATTGATCAAATTAGCGATAGATAAAAAAGGCTTAAAAGAAAAACAAGTTCATTACACACACATATATAAGGGTTTAACCGATTTTCTTGTAGTCCCCACGCTTATATGGATCCTTCATGTTTTGTACTTCAATGGCACTGAAAACACCATAACTAGCAGTTGCATCATCAAGTTCTTCATCACTAGGCTCATCAAGTGCCAATAGTTCTTCACTGTACTTGATACTGTCTATCCTCGTCACACTCACTTTCTTCTCTTCAGATTCTTGCCCTTTAAGAAGCTTAACCACTTGCTTCATGTTCGGTCGTTTTTCAGGCTCACTCTGCACGCAAAGAGCAGCCACATTTATCGCTCGTTTCACTTCGTTTTCATCAAAATTCCCTCTCAGTTTTGGATCAACCACCTCTCTGAACTTTCCTTTGCTTATCAGAGGCTCGGCCCACTCAGTTATCGTTCTCTTAAGCCCACCAGGTAGCTTCTCAATGGGCTTTCTTCCACTCACAAGTTCCAACAGCAGAATTCCAAAACTATACACATCACAACTTTCCGAGACCTTGCCCCACATCGCATATTCAGGTGCCAAATATCCCAACGTACCCTTCACACGGGTAGTCATATGGCTAACCCCTTCTGGGATTAATTTTGCAAACCCAAAATCCGCAACTAGAGGCTCAAACTCTGAATTCAAAAGCACGTTACTCGCTTTCACATCCCTGTGTATGATGTGCGGTGTCACCTCACTGTGCAAGTACCTACCATCAACATCCAATTTTACAATTTCAAACATTACTATAACTTTTCAGATAGTTCATTGAATGGGTGTGGGTGAAACTTACAGAAGGCCTTCTGCAGAACCAATTGCAATGTTGATTCTCCTTTGCCAGTTGAGTTGCACTTCAACAGCAAACTGGCCATGGAGATGAGAAATGAGGCTGAGATTTGGCATGTAATCGTACACTATGAGGCGTTGATCGTCCCCAACACAATAGCCTCTGAGACCCAGCAAGTTTTTGTGCCTAACCCTTCCGAGAACTTCAACTTCTACAGCAAATTCCATCTCTGCCTTTGAGTTCATTGCTTTCAGTTTCTTCACCGCTATCTGCCATCATCATTGACGCATTAATTCAAACTCAAATTTTCACTATATGCCTGCTATATATTTCTATTTTTACCTGAAGACCGTCACTGGTTCTTCCCCAGTACACGCTTCCAAAACCACCTTCCCCAAGCTTGTTATCATCACTGAATCCGTTGGTAGCCGCATGCAGCTCCTTGTACGTGAATATTCTCCATGAATTGTTCACCACGCCAAATGATGTTGGCCTATGCAAAATCACACGGCTAATTAGTAAGATTGGTGGTCATGCCAATAACCACTATGAGACCTAATCATTAATTCACATAATTAAGAATGAAAATCAGAAAACAGTAATGGAAGAAACGTAATGTTGTTAGTGTTGTTACATACACTTCTTCGACCCTCTCTGAGACACAGCAACTGAATGAGGATCCCATAATCGGAACAATGTGATGGGACGAAATTGAGAACAAGTTAAGGAGCTTGTGTCCAATGAAAAATTTGCGTTTTAAAGTATAGAACAGTGGTTTTGGTCCACTGAAATCGCACGTGCATTTGTTGCCGGCCGAACGACTTTGGCCGGCTAACCCAAGTTTTGACTTTAAGTTTGCTTGAAAAACTATGACAACTTAAAATGAATAGATAAATAAATATATGTGTATTTGACTAATTGTAACATCACATAATATGCCCTTTAGATTCCTCGAATTGGTCAAGCCTCAAGACTATTATTGTCTACAAGGAGTTAACTCCACCAAGCTGTTCTTTTTCTTTTTTTATTTTTTCCGGAAAGAATTGAAGGTTAATTATTCATGCATCCAATTTTTTGGTACGGATTTATGTATAAGTTTTTCATTACATATATGTGAGTAAAGTCAATTGAAGGACGCATGATCTATATTTTAGTTTGGTTTCTAATATTTATTTGAGGCAGGATCATCGATTCAATTTGCTTGAGATATGTAATTGTAAAAATGTGTGCTCTTGTTAATTTTATCATTTTAAGATTGCGTCATTTTTTTCAATTTACTAAAACGACACCCTAATAATCCTAAACTGTGATGCCTCAACCTGTCACGCTCAATTCTGATCTCAATCACCAAAATCTCATCCTTCCCCTTCACAAGTTTCTTCCGTTACCATCTCAAACCATTAATACAGAACATTAAATTCATGCTACAAAATATTCTCGGTCAGGACTACCTGTAACTTATCTCTGAGATTACCACCATTGTAACATTTCACACACTACCTAAATTTGTACCTTGGTATAACCTCTTAAATCGACGCTACAGCCTTACCTGATGGAGGTTGAATTGAAGAACAATAACAATCTATTGGCTTACTTTATCATGTATCCCTACGAAAGCAAAATATCGATGGGAAATGAGTCTACAAAATCAGAATAGGTTGTTTAGGATTACACTTGTCTATAACAAAGTGAGTTATTTTGATGCATTTTAACTTCTTCAAAGTTAACTGATACTAGATTATTAAAGGTTAGGTTCTTCTGACTTCATGAAGAAGTTTATAGGTTCATGGACATATTTGGACAATTTTTTTTATAAATAAATACTAATAAAAAAAATAACAAATCAGTTTATTGATAAGCTAAATAAACTTATGCCTAAGCAAATATTTAAAAACTCTCTTGTTTTCTTTAAATTTGTTTTTTAGTTTGTAATTAGCTTATGTTTCACATATTTTTTAATTTATTTTTTATTTAAGATATTTACAGGAAATTAATATACATAAAGAAAATAAATTAATTAAAACAAAAAAATAATATTTTTCTCTCTCCTCAAATTATTTCGATTTCTCTTCTGAAATATCATTTACTCATGTTTATTTAAAAACAACGCAAAAGCATTCAAAATAAAATAAACTAATGTTTTAAAAATCTAACATAAATGAATATATCAAAATTATATATTCTTTCATAGTTCATAAGTCTATTCATATCTCATTCATACACATTTAATTCTTTCACTATATATAAAATTCAACTGCCTAAATTTGATTCCATTTGCTATATATCTCATGTCATAAATCATCATTAACATCAATATCATATACACCTACTCTACCATATATATATATATATATATATATATATATATATATATATATATATATATATATATATATATATATATATACCGGAGCATATTGTGTTGGGTCTCTCGAGATAGGATCACTGTGAATATACAATATCAAAATTAGATATAAGTCCAACCTACATATAAGGGATTGACATCACTCTTAACCCAAAACCTTAAGTCGGTGAGTTTATAACTCTTCATGATGCTCAAATTTCTCATTTTTACTCAATCTAAAACTTAGACTCACACTTGGATTCCTAACAATCTCCGCCTCAAGTGTGAGTCACTTCACATTGGTACTTCTCCCTCGAGCAGAAACATTTCAAGTCACGAGTTCCCCTTACTTGTAGAGTCGTTCATCTTAACAGGACACACTTACTTGACTCACTATCAAGAAGACTTACGATACAGGGACTCATCTGAACCGGTCACCACATGAACCAAGCTTTGATACTACTGTTGGATCTTTCAAGAGAGGATCATTGGGGATATTCACCACTAATAAGACATGAGTCTAACCCACACATGAAGGATTAACATTATTTTTAACCCAAAACTTTAAGGCGATGAGTTTATGAGTTTTCATACTTATATGGTGCTCAACTCTCTTATGTTTACTCAATATAAAACTTAAACTCACACTTAAGTTCTCAACATATTGTTTGTTGAAGATGATATTTTACGGTACTTTTGTAAAATAAAGGGACAAATAAATCTAGTTTAAGACATATTTAATCTTTCTAAAAATTTAGAGGGAAGATAGATAAAAAATATTTTGAAGATATGATAGATTTTTAATGAATGAAGTTTAAATAATTAAATAATTCTATTCATAAGTTTTTTAATTTAAATAATAAAATAGTAATCTTTATCTCATTTTTAGTGTAGAATGTGTTTTTCATCACAATTTTAGTATGATTTTAGAGTCATAATCATAAATAAAAAATGTAATGATAAATTTATTAATAAATGCAGTTTTTTAACAATATAACTGTAATTAATAATTAAATAACTTTTTTACAAAATTGCATTTTATCATTGTTTCTTTATATTGAGTTAATGAAAAAATGACTAAAAATTAAAATGCCATGTAGTGTTTTTTTAAAAAATATAATTTTTTTTTTTTTTATTAAATTATATATAAAAAAAAAATAATTAAATATTAAATTTTTTTTTTTTTTTTTTTTTTTTTTTTTTCTTTCAATGGAGCAAACTTCATAAGATATTTCGACTTTAGGTTTTACAGATACAATATTGAACTTTAAAGATAGGAATGACAAAAAATCTTCCATATTTTTCAAATGAGTTCATCTTCAAAATTTTAACTGAATTAATCTCTTAAAATATGTGTAAATTTAATCATTTTAACATAATTATATTATCTTAGTCACATTATACCAAATTCGTTTTATTCTTCAATTTTTTTTTGTGAAATTAAAGAAAATTAGTGATATGTAGACTTATAATTAATGCACAAGAAAAATTAAGCAATTATACAACATTATACGATATATTGATCGGACAAGAAAATTAAAAGAATTGTTAAAATTAATGTCAAAGAATTTAAATATATAAGATTAATTTTTTTGGGATTGTTAAAATTTGTTGTACAAACATGATGCTAGTTTTATTTTAATCTAGGAAAAGTTATTACTAAATACGAATACCAATTTTCCATGTCTTACTTTTCGTTTACTTATTTATTTCACTTCGTTTTGTTAAAAGAAAAAAAAAAATTGGGTTGTCATAGAAGGTTTAAGCTCTGATATTTGGTTTGAAGTTTGTTCTTAAAGTGGCGAAGAGAAGCAGAGTCGTATTAAGATGCCAATTGTAAGTTGTGAGTGATCTTGAATATTAGTCAACTTCTCTGATGCATCTCAATTACTAAATGACAATCAAATTCATATGCTTGCATTTGTATGTTTGTGCATTTAATTGCCTCTGTCCTTTCATTTCAAAATTTACAATTCCATATTCCAAATCTTCAACTATTAATCTCAATTTTTTTTCTTAACTGACTTTAAGTTCATATTTCTGATGCTTACTTTTTTTATTTATGATATAATCTCTTTACATTCTACTCTAAGGACAAAATATCAAAACTAGATATGAATCAGAGATGACAATTGTTGCATTTGTTTGCCAATTATCAAAACCCATTTTGTCTTATCTGGACCATTCTAAAGACAAAAGAAAAGCCTTTCGCTTTCTGCAACCCAAAAATTTCTAACTGCACTCAAATATTTTAAAATGACCATTTCAACCTTTTCAGATCACCTGTTTAAGAAATCTCCAGAACAAATTTTCCATAATTTCGTTTTCTGGAACAAATGTTCTAAAACATGAAATATTTTTTGGAATGAGTTCTCTAGAAGAACATTTTTAGAACTAGATTTTCTGAACAAAATTTCCATACATATGACATGCATTGTGAAACATTCCACTAAACCCAATGTTTTACTCTTTATCTTCTTCTCGAAGCGCGTAGCAGAGAATATAAATGCAGCATGAAAATATTTTAATTTTTTTTAATACTATGGCGGTGCAAGTAGTAATCATGGTGTACGTGAAGCAAAAGTCGAAAATGCTTACTTTTTAATAATAGTCACATTTTGGTTCAGCCCATCAGAATGGGTTGAAAAACTAAAATAAGATTTCTAGTTTCAGCCAACCATTTTTAACACATGTCCAAGGTATTAATGTTTTTCTTACGTAATATCGATTTCTAAAATTGAAATTTGGTTTCAAATACAATTTAGGAGCTTTTCCCAAAGCTCTTCAATGAATAAACTTAGTCACAACTCTACATTTTCAACCGTATTTGAAAGCTATATTATGCGTTTGATTAACTTTTAACAACTTTTTGAAATTAACCATTTTATTGAAGCAACGTCATTTCATTAAAAATAATTCAAATTCCGTTAAAAATGGAACAATAACGATAACAATAATAATAAATAATAATAAATAATAATAATAATAATAATTAAATATGTTTTTCAATAATGAAATTTGTCTATGAACTAACTTCAATACTTTTTGGTTCCTAAATTTTTAAAATGAATAGATATAATCTAAATTACTTTTCATAGTAATTGATTTGAAATGACTATATTCATTTATTTATAAAATTTGAAGACTAAAATGTATCAAAGTTTCAAATATGAATGAATTCAGGTTTTGCGTCAAAGTACAAGAATTAAAATCATATTTAACCTTACTAATAATAATAATGATAATAAAACGATAAAAATCTAAATAAGTTTAGGATAAAAAGTTGCCTTTTACCTTATTTAAAAGACAAAAATACCTATAATTATTATACATCTATAATTTTAGAAATCGATATTACGTAAGAAAAACATTAATACAGAAACGTCTTCATTGTCATTTTGAAGAGCGTGTTTAGCTAATACGTTCCTTAAAGACATGCGTTCTAACATTTTGTCAGAACATACATCTTTTACGGTGAATGTTAACTAGTGACATAAAAGTACTGTTTAATGTGTAATTAACGTTAAACTTTGCAAAAGTTTATAAGTAACGATAATATTAAATGATTATAATTTTAGTAATTATTAGTAGAACAATGGTATTTTGACTCTCACAATTTGACTCCTATTTTATATTACCAGATGGATTTTAGTATTGGGCATCGATTCTTTCAAAGTAAAAAAAAAATAGTAATACATTAATCAATGCTCCACAATAAGCCAAATCAAGGAGTATAAGATGGGAGTTAAATTGTGGGAGTTAAAATATGATTTTCCTTATTAGTATATTTTTACTTTATTTAGAGGCTACAAATTCCATAAATGTTATATATTTGTAATTACAAATTTATTTGATAAAAAAAATAATAAAATAACTATAGTTTAATATTGTTAAAAATTAAAATATAATTAAACATAAAAAAATAAATTAACAGAAAATAAAATATTGTTTGTTTTTTTATATAGAGAATATAATGTTACATATACTTTTATTTAAAAAAATAAACAATATTTTTTTTCTATTAATTTATAAAATCATTACGTTTAATTATATTTTAATTTTTGACAACATTAAAATGTAGTTATGTTATTATTTAATTATTTTTTAACTTATTTTTTTTGTAGCAATTATAGATGTATAATAATTATAGGTATTTTTGTCTTTTAAATAAGGTAAAAATGCATTAATAATTATTGAGGTCAAAATTTATTTAATATTTAAGTTATCTGTGAATTTTTATAAAATTCAATACTCATTAATTATACTTTAAATTGTGTCCTTAGGGAACTGATTAGCATCATTCATCCTTTATTTAAAAAATAATTTAACTTTTAATTGCAACTTATTGTAAAAGAAAAAAAATTGAAAGATTGATCACCAATATTAATTAAGAGTATAATTGTCAAAATGGGTTAGAATCTGCGTGCCAAACCAAGCTCACCACGGGTTCGGACCGGGTTGGGTTGAAATTTTTTTACAAATCTCAATATTGGTTGATGTTTTACCCAACCTACTTAGAATCCGGCTCATCCCGGTTGAACCCTTGGTGAGCTGAAGTTGGCTCACCAACTCGCAAATAAAGGGTCACACAAATGTTTTTTGTTAAAGTTGAACTTTGCATTTGGGTCAGATTAGGTTGTTTTTTTAGCCAACACATAGATAATTTGTATTTTTGGTCTATATTTGGATTATATTAAAATTTATTTAGATTTTAATTAGAATTATAATTTAGTTTTGACTATAAAAAATAAAAAAATTATATTTATTTTAATTAAGTGAGCCTGTGAGTCAACCCGTTTAACCCATCAACCCGTGGTGAGCCGGACCAAGTTCAAAATTTGTTGGCTCGCTAATAAGTGAACCGAGTTGGGTTGACTTATTAAGTGATAAACACATGGTGGGTCGAGCCGGACCGGACCAGATAACTCTAATTAAGAGTGAGGTAAATGAAAAGAAGGAAAATTAATAAAATAAAATATAAAATTTGACAAGTTAAAATACGAAAAAAAAAATATATGAGTGAAATGCGATTTAGATTGAAAAAAAATGCAGCAATAAATTAAAAAGATAATTAAAGATGAAATTTTGGACAAAGAAAATGACACGCAATAATTATAGTAGAGGATTTTTCTAAGTATGTGACCGTTAGTTTCCTTTCGAATGGACGGAGCTTAAGAAAAGGAAACAAAAAGAAAAGTATAAAACAATGAGGTTATTTGTATTAAGAGGAAAATAATAAATAAAAAAATTATAACAGATTTAATTGATATGATTAAAAATGAATAAATAATATAATGAATTATAAAAATATCTTTAATTTTATTTTGACAAGAATAAGAATGAATTTTAATTAAATTGAAAGATGATTAATTATGAAATAATTAATTTATAAATTTGGAAATAATATAAAAAAAAATTATGCAAAATTTGAAGTTAAATACATTTAGATAACTAATTAGAAATCATGTAAAAAGGTCTCACCTACAATATTTTTAAAGGAAACTAAAGTGTAATAAAAAAAAATTACAATTGGAGATTAAATTAAAAAGCATAATTTACTGATATCTAATAAAGTCAAAAAGTATTTGATCAATAAATTGGCATAACTTCTTAATGTTATCTATATTTGAACATCAATATAAGTTATAGAAGGTAACATATAAAATCAGGGTATAACTGTTAATAGATTATGTTGGGTTGATTATTTGTGATCATAATCATAGTTTATAGTTGGGAATGTTTTGATTTGACGTAAGTAGCGAATGAATGGGCGAGTCACAATTATTGGTACCTTCATCCTCCTTCAATCCACAACTTTCTCTTTACAACACAATCGTCACCCACAGAAAAATCTCCACACACATCATAACCAAGAGATTTTCTTTCATTATAATATATTTGAACCTTGATGTAATCACTTCAATTATTCACCATCATCGTCAAAGATTAATCAAATTAAGAGACATTAATTAATTAACTAATTTGACGTAGGGTACCCCATGAGGATGAGACACACCATGATTAATAGCAACAAATAGGTGGGTGCTGCTCACCCTATTGGACTTTACTGTTATGCCATTTTGCTTTGTGCTGTTCAGGCGTATGCAAATATAGTTTCTCTAGTCACATTTTGCTATTGTGGGAAGAACTTGGTGCCACCATCATAAATATACATTGACCAATCATATATTCACCAACATTGGTGAATGATCATAATTAATCATCACGCTCAATTACATGTAAGACTATGAATATATATGGATAATGGAATCACGAGTGAATGAAATAAATAGTTACATGACGACACCATTATAGATAAGGAAAAACCTGAAAAAGGTTGCTTCTGCATATGATAATCGTATCAACATAGCTGTCTTACTAAATTTTACCCTCTATGACCTTCACGCTCTATTCATAGCAACAAGTTATTGTTGAATTTTCGTTTTCTTTCTTTTTTATATGCAATTTTGTTTTGTTTTGATTCATACCATATATATATATATGTGCATGTACATAAACCTTCCTCTAACAAAGCAAAGATTTGTTAACAGACAATTTCGTCGTATCAGTGTCATCGATGAAGCCTTAACAACAACACAAGCTAAGACCAGCTAGCCGCATAGGACCATCCTTAACTTGCCCTTGTCGTTATCACTAAATATAGCAGTTACTTCCTCTTGTAAAGTTTTGCTTCTTTCATCCCAATTCTTAAAATGGCAACTTTATATATACAGATAAAAGATAATTAACTTACTTTTTCGCCTAAATTTAGTTTTTTGGAACAAAAACTCACTCTCTATCTCTCAACCAAAGTTCAACGACCGAAATCATTAAAAACTTTTATGAATATATATAATATATATTTATATTCTTTGTACATAAGGCAAACAGAGGCAGCCAAAATTAATCCAATGATGTAGTGTGGCACGTATTTGAAGGTAAAAGTGGAGCCCATGAAATAATAATTTGATCATATCCTGTGAATACGGAGGAAGGGCAATATGTAACATCATGGTTTTGAATTGAAGGTGAATTTCCTTAATTTCGTAAAAGTTGTAAAGGGGGAAAAATGTGACAGTGAAGGTTTTTTCTTGGATTCGGGTATAATTGTTAATTTTTTTTCACCCCTCAATCAAGCCTAATGATATTGATTTCAAGATTGGGTTTCTCTTTTATTTTATTTTTTTAAAAGAGACACCATCACTTTAAATTAGCATTTTACTTTTCCTAAATCCTATTTTTAGAGCAAAACAGTTACCAGAATATGGCAACAGCATTCATACTACACGATATAAAGCATTTTGTTTTATGTGTGCTTGTTCGTTTTCTTATTGTGGAACCTATTTTAATACTACACGGAACCAGTTTTTCGCTATCTTTTTGCTTCATATTCGTATTGGTTTAAATTTCGATTTCGTAGAGTTATTGAACTTATTGCGCCAGTGTAAACAATGAGAGAAGTTTAACGTGGGTTTAGTTTTGTTACGCTTTCAATAGTTATGCCTATAAGTTTTAGAAATAATTAACCGGAGCATGATTTAGACCTTGAAGATTATTGGTGAACAATATTTTTGGTGAAGGAGTACATCAAGGTCTACCCTATAAAAGGTATATGGTGCGCTACACTATGCAATTGGAGGACGCATTTTCCATGTAAAAAAAGTTATAGGAGCTCAAGTCAAACAACAATGGAAGCGTTGTCATCATCTTTTTATCTATTTTCTTTTTGAGGGACTTGCAACAGATATTGCTATCTAATAATATAATTAACACAAATAAATCGTTAAAAAAATATTATCTTTATGCATGGTGTTACTTTAACGAAAGCAAGGCCAGAAAATTTCCCACGTACAGTTGGCAAGTATTATATTTGCTTAAGAAGGGAAAGAATAGGAAACAGTGAACTCAACCTCACCTATTCCGCATTATTGTACAAAGATTCCTCTATTTTTCTTTTTGTTTTGGTCGAAAAACTACAAGAATTAAAGGATTATGTCTCTATTTTATATTTCTCTCCACACTTTACCATTAACTTTTTTGAGGGAATATATAAGTACCAGGCAATTGTTGTCGTAGTTTAGTCCCCCATATCAATATCACTACTAATATACACAAACACCATTAATATTACCGCCGGGTAATTTCTTTTATTGAAAAATGATTGTTTGAGGTAAAAGGAGTGAATATGTAGTAAAATTGTTATGAACGTGAATGAATTATATATATAATTCTTCGTTATTTTGGCATGTTGTCATTGTTACGAACCAAATATTCCTCTACAATACAAGTGTTTCTTCTAATGCCCTTAAATTAATTTCTTCTGTCGGTGTATAAAGACCCCATGATTAAATGTTTTCGTGCCCCGATCAAATTATTTAAGCACCGGTTTAGTCCATACATAATCAAATGCACGTACGCCTCTATATATAATCTAATATATAGCAGAAATTATTTTTAATTTCATTTAAAGAGACTAAAATTATATTAAGGGATGTAAATGCGAAGGGTAAAAAAAAATCATTGCCAAAGGCATTATTTCTGTTATACTATCTGTACTGCTGTCTATACATAGGAAAAGGCTAAAATGTATACATCTAAATTTTTAGGTAAAGAGAGGAAAGGAAACAATAAAGGAAAACAGTATTGTACAACTAAATGTGAAAAATAATAAGAAAGAAAAAAAAAACAAAAAACTGGTGTACGATAATATCACTTGATATACTTTGCAAGTACCAATACCAACTATTGTGTTTAGTGTTTATCGTGATTTTTGGAGACACGGCATCGACATGCATTAAACCCACACTACCGTCGCCCTTGCCCCACTGCTTCAATTCAATGCCTGGAAAGAATATCAATCAATAAAAGGACCCCAATAAAAAGGTTATTCCACACCTCACGACAACCAAAAAAGTCTGTATAATTAATAAGAAAATATTATAAAAAATTTAAAACTGAAGTTGTGAATTCAGAACCTGTAGAAGTTGTGAATTCTAGAATGTAATAGAACCGATTCAGATGCAGCGCAAGGGTAAGTTATGAATTAATGTTTTGAAACAACAAAACCATTATTCAATAGACCACAGAATAATAATGTAAGAGTTCAAAACAGCTGCGGTTTGAGCATTTCCCGGGACCGTTTCATCCTAACTTCTGAGTAATGCATGCCGCGAACAGAATAACCCAAAAAGAAGAATAATAAATGAAAGAAAAGAAACCGAAGTGAAAGTTAGTTCCTCGAGGAACAGTGCCGCCACTGCATTTCACAACTTCTTCTCGCCGCATCAGACACATCACACTTTCCTTCTTCACAATACAGGAAGAAGACATTTCGCACCTCTTCACGTGTAACAATCAATCAAATAACAAAAACAACACATCTGTTAAACTCTCTAAAATTCTCTCTGCCTCGTCTCTTTTTTTTTGTTGGTTTTGTCCCCTTCTGTTTCGTTCCAGAGGCTAACAGGTGATCAGAATTTAGTGATATAATAATCTGAGTGGGAGAAAACGAAATCGAAATCGAAATCGAAAAACAGAATTTGTGAAACAGCAAGAGAATCCATTCTAGTTCCACCTCAAAGAATTTACATTCCCGAAATAATGTACAGAGGAGAAAGAAAAAAAAGAGAATCGGAATCCCTATATGGTTCACTGCCAATTGTTGAACATGCAACCTAACTACCTAGAGAGACACCCAAAATTCAGAGGTGTCACGACCTTTGCTTTTAGCACGAAAGAAACAAAACCCCCCAACATGTCCACACGTTTGGCTAGATCAAGGGTTCTGATCCGACGAGGTGTCGGTGGTCCCGCTCTCTGCACTTCCCTCTTTAAGGGTCTGTGCCATCTCCAGCGATTTTCGCGTCTCTTCGCAGGTGCAGGTGCTTGTGTTGTCGCCGAAGGAAGAGGACCTGCTAGTGCTGCAGCTTGAAGAAGAAGAGACGCTGGGAGTGGCCAGGAATGTCGGTTTCTCTTGGCCGGCCATGATCACCAGGATCTTCTCCTCGTACGGTCTCTGAGGTTTCTGGTCCTGTTCCGTTTTTCCCTCGCCAGCTTCCACGTCCCGTTCTGTTTCCCCGTTCCCTTCAAGGTAGCCGGAGAGCTTCCAATAGGAACATGCAAGGATCAAAAGAGCGAAGGCTATGAGACCCAGCATCGCCGCTAGCCCCCCAAATAGGTAGGGAACCGGAGAATGCCAGGGCGAGTGTGGTTGCTGAGGGGAAACCGGAGCTCTGGCACCGACGTTCATGGGTTCTCTGTTTGCAGCCATGATCGTAGAAAACAGAGTAGAGTGAGAAGAAGGAGAAGAGGAAAAGATGAGAAAGATTGGGTTGGGAGGTGGATGGTGGGATGGAAAGTATTTATAGAGAGGCGAGAAAGGTTTTTGATTGCAGAGAGATGGAGGTGATTAGTGTCGTCATTTTTTGATGAGTAGGAAGGAGCAGTGGGACCCAGGTGAGGTGTGGGGTCACGTTTTCTGAGTTTCCCTCTTTTATTTATTTTATATTATTTATGGGTTGTAGAGATAGGATTATGAGTTATTTATGATCGCAAGGAATGCGCACTCTTGGTGAACTGGTCATGTCAATTTCTGAAGAGGAGGGGAATATGATCCCTTCCATGCTTCGCAACAAACAAACACTCAAATAAAGGAAAATAATAATCAAACCAAATTCAATTCCCCTCTGCATATTCATATTATTCTATCATTACAAATAAAGTAGCTGGAAAAGCTGCAAAGATAACAGTGGTTTTAATTCTTTAAAGCGGTTCCCGATAAGATCGAGGGCTACACTCACAATTTTCCCCTTCCCTTCCACAACTTCTACCTGCCTCACCTCGTTTTACTTCTTAATAACGTACAAATGCTTGCATGATTCACGATATTGCTTATTGGAATATGCTAAACTTTATGTATATAATCTTTAGATATGAACATAAAGAAAAATGCCTCCATCTTACTTTAGTTAAGTCGTATATCGGAATTGTAATTAGAACCGGATATGGAGATTCCGACTTCGGAACCTTCTCATTAGCTCTTTCACAATTAAGAATTTAACGTCCAATTATAATAATAATATCAAAAAGGGATTCCATCATTTCCATACTTAATTGCTTGGGATTAGATGTTTGTTTCTCTAAGTATTTTTATTTTTATTTTTATTATATTTTTAAATGGGATGCCAAGGGTGGGTACGATACCCAAGAACTTGTATTATTTATACAGATATAATGTTATTTTCTGAAAATATTAATGTAATGTAATGCAACATAGGACCATGTGACATCATACGGATTAAGATCCGGCCCCAATACGGTAGGGTTGCTGTGCATAGCACCTGATGAGTTTGAGACAAATCATATGTGCTCGACTCTACCGTACTCTGACGAGTAATGTTTTTTAAACCGTTTGATTATATAATAACATAGATGAGGAGGAGATTCGCCGTACTTCTCTCAAATTATGATTTACTAACCAATCAATGGTTTGGATTGGTCTGTTGATTGGCTGTACAAAAAAGGTGGTGCAGAGGATCTGAATGAGTGTGAGCATATGGCATTTCTGAAATAAAAAATTGAAGTGGGTAGAAAGAAGGTGGAAACGGTTTCATTTTTTCAAAAAGCTGCTGACTAACGAACAAAAACAAATTAAAGAAAGGGTCCTGTCATCAATACTCCAATATGGTTATTCAATATTTCTTAAAACAAATTAATGATGCTTACATATTCTTCACTGTCTTTAACCTTTAAAAAACTAAAATGATAAATATTTTTGTCATTATCTGAAAATTAGAATAGTCATTTTTCAAATTTTTTTGTCTGATTTACTATTTTAATTTACAGATTTAATATTTTTAAATTTTAATTAAATTTTATTAAATTTATTTGATATTTTAAGTATGTCTCATAATAATATTTGAGTTATTTAAATTATTAAAGACAGTTTTGTTTTATATGTTAATTCAAATAAAATACAATTAAAATGTGAAATAAATTTAACAAATCTTGTTAAAAGTAATAAATCTACTACATATAAGTATATTTTTAAAGTTAGGATTAAATTTACACAATTTTAAAATTAAGCACTACATTAAATTAAAACTTCAAAAATAAACTAATTTCAAATTTTATAAAAATTAAAGATAAAAAACATATTTAATCCAAAACTAAATATCTTATTGTATTAAAATTACTTTCTTAAATTTATATATTTTATTTTTATTTGATTCGGTACAATATTTACAATTTTTCTTTTTAATGTGTCTTCCTCGTTGTTTTAAAAAATTAAAAAAATTGCATTTAATTTTCACTATCTAAAAAATAATAATTCACTGTTTTTTAAAATTTACTTGTTTCTACTCCCTTCCTACCACCTCAATTTTTTGAAATAATCATTGAAATATTTTATAATATTTTTCCTATTTTATTACAATAATATATATATATATATATATATATATATATATATATATAAGAAGATAGAGTTAAATATGTTTTATTTTTTATTTAATTTAAGTAAAAATTAGAATTAATTTTTTTTTAATTTAATCTAATCTAATTTCTTAGTTATAGAATTGTCACAATTTAATTTTTTCAATCAAATTTTAAAAATTATTATTAAAAATATATTGAAAGAAAAATATATCAAAATAAACAATTTAAATATTATCATTATAATTGATAATATTATATATATATATATATATAATTATATATGTAAATATTATATATATATATAATTATATATGTAGATATTATATATATATATATATATATATATATATATAGATATATATATATATATAATATATATATATATATATATATATATATATATATATATATATATATATATATATATATATATATATATATATATTATACATACATTATACAGTAACAAAGCTTAACGACTTTTTGTCTTGAAATCACCAAATCCAACTGGTTTGATTCCTTAGCTACTTATTTTTAATAAATTATATAAATATAAATTAAAATAGAAAACGTACACGTTTTTATTAGACTTGATGGACCATATGTCGAATTCAAAATATGGAACTAAAAAAATATTAAACTAATGTATTTTAAAACTTTTTAATTCGTTAAAGTGAATTAAATCGGCTGACAGAATTTAGCAACTCCAATAAATTCAAAAATATAATTATTTTTAGGTCCTGCCAACCGTGCTCTTAAACACAGGTCAAAGATAATTAATAAAGATTTAATTATATAAAATTTTATAGTTAACCATCATATTAAATAAATTTTAACTTTAATAATTATTAATATAATTTTAGTTTATTTAGTGGACAAAAACATCAATAAATGTTACACAATTTATTTAATACACACAAGCATAAAAATATAAAAATAATTAAATAATTTGAATATTGTTTTATCATTTCTATTTTATTTTATTGTTGGTAAAAAATAAAATATAATTAAATAAAATAAGTTAAATTAACATAGAAAGTAAGAAACGAAAATAATAAAAAATAAGTAACCTGGTATATAATTATCATAAAATAAAATGTTAAACATATAAAATTATTTTATTGTTTAATTGTTTTTTAACCTTTCTTGTGTGTATACCAAATAAACAATCAAAGGATAAAATATTTAAGAACATTTTTGTACTTTAAAGAAAGTAAAATTTATAGATATTTTTGTTCATTAAATAAAATAAAATTTAATTAATAATTATTGAGGTTATAATTTATTTATCAAAAATCAATTACAATTATATAACACTTATGAATTCACATTATTTTAATAGAGAATGTTAATCGATGCCCTTAAGACATTGTTCATTGTTTAAGGTATAATTAATTATCTTTGATTCTATCATTTTTACATTGATATCTGAAATAATTAACTTCATTGATTCAAATGATATAAATTGGCTTAAATATCTTTTTGGTGGTCCTCATTTTCGTAGTGTTTGTTGTTGCGGATGGTCCTCAATTTGACAGAATGTTTAAAATGGTCTTCATTTTTTACCGAATGTTTAAAATGGTCATCATTTTCGCAATTCGTGTTTTATTTGATCATTTTTTGTGACGCCATTTAAATCATTAACGGAGCATTGTACACGTGGCACGGTTTGTATTAGGGTATGTTACGTGTACCGTACATATGGCTAATTAGATATTTGGGGATAAATAAGTGAGCTAGGGTTTTGGTAAGGAATGTTTGGGCAGTTGGTGAGTTTTGGCAATCTTGTTCCTCCATTTCCAATTGGTGTTGCTGCAATCTTCTTCTTCTTGCAATCCCATTATATAGGTATGTTACGGTCCCAAACTTCTTCCTTTACCTCTAGTTGTAATAGTTGGAGACAACCGTGTTGTATCACTTCGTGCACTATTGGGTGGTTCAACGAGAAATGGATTAACCCCGATTTGTAGCTGCGAAGAGATGACAACTTTGAGGATGGCAAGAACTCCAAAGAATATTGGTAGAAAATTTTGGGTACAATCTGTTTTTATTTTTGTGTTAATAATAAATTGATTTTAATTTTTGGTTTATTGATTTACAGAGTGGTGGTTCTGCAACTTTTTCAAATGGTGGTGTTGATGAAAAGGATGTCATCATCATGACACAAATGAGGCAGATTAATGATTTGGAGAAATCATTGAAGTGACAAGTATTAGCTGCTTCATTTGCAAATCCGAGCTCAAGAAAGACGAAGATAAAAAAATTTCCCTAATTGCAAAATCTTCACTAAATTTAAAAATTAACATTAATTGGACATATGTACAGTACACGTAACACATCCTAATATAAACTGTGTCACTTGTACAATGTTTCGTTCATAATTGAAACGGTGTCACAGAAAAGGACCAAATAAAACACAAATTGCGAAAATGAGGACCATTTTAAACATTCGAAAAAAATGAGGACCATTTAAAATATTTTTTCAAAATGAGGACCATCCGCAACAAACACTACAAAAATGAGGACCAAAAAGATATTTAAGCCATATTAATTCATATAACATATTTTATAAAGACAAAAATATCTTTTGAAATTTCTAAGTAATATCTTTGTGACACAAAATAGAAACTTTAGAATTTTTATGATCTCTACAAGAAAGTCAGAAAAATATTTTAATTGTTTTTTAAAAAATAAGTTAGATGTTTAAGACTTTTTTTTTGTTTTTCTATTGATTTAATTTTTATTTTTACATTTCATTATATTTTAATTTTAGCAATATTAAAATATAGTTATATTTTTTATTTTTCATTGGTATGCATTAAATAAGATATCAAACACAGTTGTAAAAAATTTATAAGCATTTTTGTACTTTAAATAAAATAAAACAACATTAATGATTTTTATGTCAAAATTCATTTAATCTCACAGTTAACTATGAATTGTTGTAAAATTCGATGCATATTATTTATTCTTAACCAGTATCCACCCGCACGGGTTAGAATGACCATATTTTAGTTGGTGAGAATAAAATGTAGTAGAATAAATGACTCTTAATTAAGGGTTCTGCTCACTGGTGTTTGGACACTAGTTAAGAATAAGGGTCTTGCTAACCAGTGCCCTAACCAGTGCCCTAAGAGCACTGGTTAAGGTAATTAATATGCATTGAATTCTATAAGAAATACATAAGTAGGTGTAATATTAAATTAAATCTGACCTAATCATCATTAATGTAATTTTATTTTATTTAAAAGACAGAAATTTTCATAATTCTTATACATGTGTGTTTCTCATATTTTATTGAACGTTCATCAATAAAAGTTAAAAATAATTAAATAATAAAATAACTATGTTTTAATGTTGTCAAAAATTAAATATAATTAGATATGAAGAAGTTTAAATTAACAGTACAACCATAAAAAAATAGTGTTAAATATCTACAAAATTTATAAAAAAGAAACAAAAATAAAATGTTTTAGTAGAGACCTTAAAAATTTCAAAGTCATTCTTCTATATCAGTAGATTATTGTCTACAACTTTAAAATGATATTTTTGTCTTTATAAAATTTGTTATATGCATTTATACTATCTTAATTAATATATTTCATTATTTCAACTTTCAATGTAAAAATGAAGGAACCAATACAAATTAATTATCCTTAACCAGTGTCCTTAGGACACCAGTTGCATTCTTCTAAGAATAATTAATACGCATTGAATTTTACAAAAATTCATAACTAGATATAACATTAAATGAATTTTAACTTCAATAATCATTAATGTAATTTTATTTTATTTAAAGGATAAAAATACTCATAACTATTATTCAACTTTCATTTATAATTTTCTTGATACACACAAAAAAAGTTGAAAAATAATAAAATAATTTTAATGTATTTTTATTATTAAAATAATTATATAATAAAATTTAATGTCATAAAAAATTTAATTTTCAATTTTGTTTTTGAATACATAATAAAATTATTTATTAATTTTAATATTATTTAATATGATATTACATTAGTCATTTTCATTAAAAAAAAATATTGCACAGAGTTCTAAATTTAATTTAGATATTATTATCCTATATTCCTTTAAACTAAAACAGTATTATAATATTCATATTTTTAATATAATTTTATTTAACTACATTACAATTATATGTTAACATATTTTATTATTTTAACGGTTACTTTTATGGATGAAACAAATTATCAATTACTAAAATATTTATTTGATTTGTATTCTCTACGTAATAAAACTACATTAATAATTACTCGAGTCATAATTCCTCTAATAGCACACTTAATTATAAATTTTATATTTATTAATTATATCTTAATCGGTGTCCATCTGTATTCTTAATGTATTGGTTAGCATTTGACATTATATCTCAAAGAGATTAGCGTTCTCCTTATTTTTTAATTAAACTTGATTTTTTTTCCAACTGTTACCGTTATTAACTGGATTTTAAAATCATAATGTTACTATCAATATATCCATTTAGTAACCTTAGTACAAGTATTTGTATAAAGTAAACAAAAAAAAAGACATTGATTTAGTGCAATTCTATGCTTACTTCAAGAATGTATCAAAATTAAAACTCGATGACACAAAACAAAAATGTGACTTTGTAATTGTTTATTCTGTGCCATATAAAATTATATATATATATATATATATATATATATATATATATATATATATATATATATATATATATTAATGATGTTAAATTTTTATAAAGAGACATTGGATCAAATATAAACATTCACAAAGTAATGATATTAATAACAAAATACTTCAACTCAAAAGTTTATGATGTTTATACAAAATATCAATGTGATCGAAATATTAAATCATATTGGACTTTATGTGAGACCCCCTTTCTTTTCTGCCCTAAAGTTAGTGGACTGCTCCTAAGTGGGCCTAAGGGTTGGC
>Ga0214542_1001510_pt1 | contig 47742 bp, 26 predicted proteins | sample CNSS1metaG_FD_160096 | JGI IMG/M metagenome (GOLD analysis project Ga0214542, IMG submission 160096) | Root nodule microbial communities from cowpea collected in UCLA plant growth center, Los Angeles, California, USA - CNSS1 | ecosystem: Host-associated > Plants > Roots > Nodule | place: USA... | reverse complement strand
ACCTTGAATCCTTACCTAGTTATACCGATGGGGCACCACCATGAACACCCACTAACAGGGGCCATGGAATTACGTCCCGACCACTGAAGCGCAACCCCGAAAGTCTCACCTAGAGACCCCAAGGACTTATGCACTGACACATACAGGACACAACCGCACAACCCAAATGATATTCACCACGCATGTATATGTTAATTGTACCGACCTTTAAGTCAATGCCTTTCATGTTCCAGGCTCAACACATTTCGTCTCATCATGAACCATTCATGTACCAAGGACTTCCAATTCATATCGTTATCATGTCTCTCTCATACCAACCCTTTCAATACAATCTCATGCAAAACTCATGTCAACCCTTTATACATAATTCACAACTTGTATTTCTCTATCATACCCACACATACCAAGCCTTTAGCACAGATACTCAAAACCAAGCCAATATTATCCATACAAAACCAAAAAGAACATCACACATCACACTGTCTCGCCTAGCACCTCGCTTAGGCTGGAGGGTCTCGCTCAGGCGAGCCTCCCCCTCGCCTAGCCGAGAGCACAAAAACAAGGGCATGAGCAACGCGGGATCTCGCTTAAGCGAGATCCCTCTCGCCTGGGCGAGTTGCCTGCTCGCTCAAAAGTTAAGCGAGTCGCCTGGGCGACCTTTCGTGCAAAAACTTAGGCGAGCTCCCTGTTTCATCTCGCCTAGGCGAGATGGACTCGCTTGGGCGAGATTGACAGGTCTCGCCACTGTTCTTCACTGTAACAGCCATGAAAACGAACCAAACCAGCATACAAAGCATTCTCATACACCAATTCGAAGGATTAAATCATACAAGCAGAAATCAACACCATTACAGACCAAAACTACTGGAAAACAAGAGTTCTAACTTCCCGTACCTGGAATAATCTAGTAAACGACCCAACACGCCCCCAACACCGAACGCACGAGCACAGCAGCTCAAGGAGCGAATGACAGAACTGAAAAGGTAGCGAAACAGAAGCACAGTATGGGTTACTTGGGACCCTAGCTGTGAAATGAACGAAAGGAACAATGGAGACGGAAAAAGGCTAGCACAGTACTTACATGGAGTAGAGCACAACTTCGAGCTAGTTTGAAGATGACGAAAAACCTAACCCTAGCAGAGCTCTTTGTGTGAGGGAGGAAGGGTTGACGGCTGCTACGTTTCTGTGAGAATGAAAGTGAGAGTGGGATTAGGGCAGACCTTAGGACCTTATACGTTGGGTCGGCCTTAGGCCCACTAACTTTAGGGCAGAAAAGTTAACAGATTTAAATGGGCCTTACAACAAACATGTATAGTTATTTTAAGATTAATTAATAATAAAAATAATTAAAAATATTATTGTTTTTCTCAACTCGATAATAAGTTTTTTTCTCTCCTAAACTTAAATTATTTTTCTACTTACCCAACTTATGCTCCAATTAATTTATTATTCACCAAAAAAATAAACCATAATCTAATAATTATTTTGTAGAATAATTTCAATTTATCATCAAAATATATGCAAAAAACCTTTTGAAACTCGTAAATCGAAAAGTACCGAAAAACAAAATTAGGTAAAAGAAATGCATTTTTAATTTTAAGAAAATCTAAAAGAAAATAAAAACAACAGCAACACAATTATAAAGAAAAAACATACTAACTATAAATAATGGGGATGAAAAAATTAGTACGCATGGATAAATATGAGATTCAAGGAATGTAATATGTCAAAACCCTGAAAATAAAAATGCTCTAGAATAAGAAAAGAAGGATTGGCAAGAGAAGTCATACATAGATAACAAAATACAATCCAAATCGATTATAAGAGAATAAATATAATTAATCATTATCTTTTTCATAAACAAAATTATAATTTACTACATAAATGTTTTAACTCATTGATTATCATTTTTAATACTAATAAAAAATAGCAAACACTATAATAATTTAATTACTTATTTTTCTCAAACATAATATTATAATTAATTTAATATAGCTATATTAGTAATAAAATATTTGTTAAGGCTATTTTTTTCTTAAACACAAATTTATAATTAATTTAATAGGGCTATATTAGTAAAAAAGAAATTGAGGTTTTTTGTCTTAAACATTATTTTATAATTAATTTAATTGAGAAATATTAGTAATGAAAAAAATAAAGTCTTCTTTCTTTAGAGACATGAAGTGAGTGTTTTACTTATTTTACCCTTGAGTTCGCCTTGCATAAAGGGTGCTAATATTATTTTGTATAGTTTTATTCTTGTTTAAATTGTGTATGTTGATCTTTGATGTAATGGTTGGATTGGGTGATTTCAATTTGCTTGGTTGAGTTATTTGTGTATTGAACATAGTTGTAGTAGAATTGGTATCTCGTTAGTGAGTATCAATGATGAATATATAAGTTGTATTGTATTTTTGGCTTTTAATGGTTATTTTAAACTGAGATGATACTGATTTTGATTGGGATAGGGGATAAACAATACCTATTAGAGCTGCTGATATAGTTTGATGGTATAAAATATTGTTTGCTTACCTAATTTTTTTTGTTTATTTATGGTTTTCCATTTAGGATTATCGTATGTTATATGTGAGTGGAGAATAGTAAGTAGGAGGATTGTGAAGCAATGAAACTCTTGATGGTCAGATAAAGTGTAACTTATGCATAGGTATATAAGTTTTGTATTGTATAGATCTCACAACTGTTGAATTATTGAAAACACTTTATATATTACTAGCATAAACATAGGTGCCATATGTGTACACATTTTTTAAAAAATGCATGATATTATATTAGTAGGTTATGATATTGTAATGTTAAGTTAATATACAAAATAAATTTATATTTATTAAAAATAAAGTGAAATAAATGAAGAAAATATGAGAAAATAATTGTTGATCAATAAGAAATAAAAGAAGGAGAGAAGATAAAAAGTTTTATAGAAAAAGTGTAAAAGTAACCCTTCATTCTAAAAATTTAACAAATAATTATATTGTAAATAGTAAAATAGAAATTATGAAATGTGGACACAAAAGAGAGAATTGACTTTATATATAATTATAGATGAAAAATGTATCGTTATGATTCATGGAGAATTGTAAATACATATTATATGTTTATGTGATTGTCTAACATTTTTGTTTAATTGTTTAATACTTGACAGGGATGACAACTAATCATGTCGAGTACGAAGAGTGCCTATCCACAACCCGACCTATAGCAAAAAAATTTAGTTGTTACCTGTCTCGTTACTCATAGAGTACTTACTTAAAAATTATTCATAGATAAATGTGAATACTTGTATATATTTAAAAGTATATATTTTATCATTTTTTTAAATAATAATTTAATTAACAAGGTAAATATACTAAATGAAAATATTACGAAAAATAGTCATGTTAACAACCATATCTATGATTCGAGTAACAATCATGTCGCCCTATTAATAACCGAAAGATTCAATCGAAAAATATAAATTTATTGAATAGTAAACCATAAAATTTTATTGTGGGTTTAATTACAATTTTTCAAATTATCATTTAGTTAAATCTTAATCTAATAATAAATATTTTGTATTTAAATTATTTTGTTCTTCTAAAATTTAAGCAAAGCTTTTAGATTTTTATTAATAAGAATGATAGATGAGAGTTTTGTGTATAAAATAGTTGTAACATGTGGGTTTTATAATTTCACTATAATTTTCTTTGTATTTCTGATATAAATTTCAATAAAAATATTTTTTATTCCCAAAACAGTGTGCTGGTGGTGACCATGGTAACAGGTGGCTCGAGCATAGGGCGCCGCTACACTTTGCTGCATGTACCTCACATCCACGCTATCAATCTCTTCCCATAGAGCTATGTCTTTTTATTTAATTTCATTAATTTTAATTAATAATAATTTACTTTTACGATGTTGTTGGGGTCTCATTCTTCTGGAACCAACCCCAATCTGCACTGAACCGTGAACTCAGCACCACCTTTACCGCAACCACCGTTACCGCCACCACCTTCTTCTTCTTCTTCCATTCCATGGCGTTCGCTCACTACCCGCTCGCAGTTCCCGTTGAACCCTGCGAATATCCAAAACTTCCCATATCCAACCCACCGTTGTCGATTTCCTCACACTGTTTAAACCTCTCTTCAACTTTCCGCCCCAAAACTCACAACCCCTCACTATTCCCCAGGCTCCGAAGGATCGCTCAAAAAGGTAGAATTTTCCTTCTTTTTATTCAATGGTTTTCTCTTCTCAAAAATCGCTAATTTCGGCATTTTGCTTTCGGTTCAGCCAAGGCTAAGCCGCAGGAACCCGAAGTCAGTGTGGCAAGTGATGCCTTCACGGAATTCAAGCATCTGCTTTTGCCCATTACGGATAGGAATCCCTACCTCTCTGAGGGTACAAAACAAGTGGGTAGCTGTGATGCACTTCAGTTTTTTTTTTTTTTTTTTCATTTTTGGCCTTGGCTTAATTTGTGCATTTGTTCATCAAGTGCTGACTTGGGGTTGGTATGTTTTTATTAGGCCATTGCAACCACCTCGGCTTTAGCTAAAAAATATGGAGCTGACATTACAGTTGTGGGTATGTTATTGTAACTTGGCATGTGCTTGTGTGCATACCTACGGTTGGTTTTCATGAGAAAGAAATATGAGGATAACTTTTCTCTTTTGAATTAGAAGATTTATATTATTTTTGTTAGGTTTTGTCCAGGTTGAATTGGGTGACTTCTTGTGAAGGATAAGTACCAAAAAATTGGAGAATATTTGTTCGAAGTGAAAAGTTTACCCTTCCTTCCCTCCTCCTCCAAATTTACACTCCCAAGCATAGGGGTTGTTGTGTTAAATTTATGAAGGGGAAAATGACTTACATTATTTTTATGCATGATTTGTAGGGGGGTGTATTTGAATTATAACTTATCTGGGAAAATAGTTTATTCTTTAGGCACTTTCAGATACTGTTTCTTTAGAATTAAGCTGAAACTAAACATAAAATGCAATTGGGTTTATGCGCTTTTTATGCTTTGCAGTTATTGATGAACAGCAGAAAGAGTCACTGCCTGAGCATGAGGCTCAACTATCCAGCATCCGTTGGCATCTATCTGAAGGTCTGTAATAGCTATTTTCTCTGTTTAGTTTATTACATTTTGGCTGTTGATACCCTGCAAAGCACAATACTATATTTTCTTACTCTGTGAGCATTACTTTATAGTGTAATCATATTGTTCGGGTGTTTTGTATGGAAGGTTTGGTATGACTATTTTAAATGAATTGCTCTTAATGGTCTTTATGAAAACTTTCCTCTTAACAGTATGATTATTTTATTTGAATGTTTGTTGTATAGCAAATTTGCAATGTATTGGTGATTAGTGTTTTTGTGCAATGAATGACTATTATATAAGAATTGCTGTAAAATGCTCTTTCTTAAAATTTGGATTTTGACTGCACCATCTTTGAACACTTGATCGATCATCTAAGATTATGTTGAATATACAAGACAGCTAGTATAAGAGTTTCACGTAGATTGAAGTCATTATAATATAAGGGGTGTTGGAGTCTTATTCTCATCAATTTTGATAACATATTGATGCCATAAAGTTGAACTACAATTAAGGATTTGGCAATTGTTGTTCAATTTACTTGTTGTGTTTGATGATAAAAATACAGGTGGATTGAAGGACTATAACTTGCTAGAGCGGCTTGGTGAAGGGAGCAAGCCAACGGCTATCATTGGTGATGTTGCTGATGACCTTAACTTGGATTTGGTAGTTATTAGCATGGAAGCAATTCATACAAAGCACATAGATGCAAATTTGCTTGCTGAGTTTATTCCTTGTCCTGTCATGCTTTTGCCATTGTAATTTGCATTGTTTTAAGATAGGGAGCGGTTTTTGTTTCATCCCTTCTGTCTTCTCTCATGCAATTTGATATTCCATCGTGTTTGTTTAGCATTTGCTACTCCAGTTTCAGGGATGTACATATGTGTGTGCTGAAGCACATCTAAATTTTATGTCTGCAACCGGTTAGAGTTTTCTTCTGGGGACCAAATTTTCAAGAAATGATAATTATGGGAGGAATTTGGATCCTCTATCTGAGCTATTGGAATGTTGTTCTGATATTTTAAGTTTTGGATGTATCTCTGCTTGAAGATACCATTTGAAAATTTCACATCGTTAAGGGTCATTGATCTCCCATGTTCTCTGTTGAACACGGTTCATAGATATTCCAATTTCACTTCAATGAATCTGATTTCTGGTTCTGGAAAACATATTTACTTTGGTTAAATCTGCTATTTATCAATGGTGAACATTATTCGTGTTTAAAACTTCAATTTAATTCTTTTCACTTTTTTCTCTCATCTGTAATTGGACTTCAAATCTGAAGTTTGAATCGCATGAACCCGATCTCAGAATGAACAGTGCTAGTTTATGGAAAACATTTGGTGAGAACATTTGGCAACATTGACTTACATCTTTTGAAAAATGATGTTTTCATTTTAATTATGCAGTTCTATTTTAAACACTTTGGCCGAAGTAAAAAGTGGTAGAGAAATATTTTTTTTTTCACACTGAATTAAGTTGTTTATCTGAAAAAAATGGAAATTCCTGAAATGTCTTTTTATAATACTAACTGATTGATGATCTTGTTCAAAATGGAAATTTCATTAATCTAAATCGGTTTGCCTTTCAGGTTTTTGTTTGAATTTTGTTCTCATATAAATGTAAAAGTAGATATTATTTCATTCAAATGCATTAAATATACGTTTAATGCAATTTAATGTATATGTTTTTAACAACACTGTAGCAATTGACATAAATGGTTATATGAAGGTCAAATTGAGGACCTATCTTTATTTCTGCCATAAAAAATAACGAAAACCTAATTTATGTTCATAAAGGTAGGAGAAGCACAAATGCAAATAACCCTAATTTATTTTGTTGACCAAGTTGGATGAAAAATGGCTGCACCAAACACGTTAGTATATGGGGGAAAGGCAGTGAAACAATGAAATTAGTTGGGGTAATTGAGTTGATCAATAATTAATTGATTCGACGTTTGTAAGAACAAGTTGTAACCATTTTAGGATTGAGAAATCTACTTAAATTGTCTTTTGTTTTGCACTCATAAGCAGTGAAAAAATAGCTTAAATCTTTAGAAGTTGTAACATGAGAAATTAACTGGTAGTTGAAAGTTTGTGATTGTTAGCTGAAAGCACTTTAAAATTTCACTTATTATGTCATAAATATTGAGTGAAATTATAAGTTATTTATAAATATAAAATAATCAAATTAAATATGTTTATATGATACTCTTATATAGTTTTTAATTTATTTTACTGGTAAAATATATTTGAGGGTATTTTAATTTTAATTAACTTTACAGTCTTATATTTTTATATTAAAAAATAAATTATTTCATGTGGAATGTTGAATGTTGAGAATAGGGTGAAAATTTTCTATTTTTTTCAAGAGAAGTCTAACTCGAGCGAAAATAGTCAAAATTTCACTTTGTTATCTGTCCAAGTTGTCGCTCAAGCAAGAAAACCACTGTAATCTTTTTTGTCTCTGTTAAATTATTATTCAGGCGACAACTTTGTCGCTCAAGCGAGAGCCCATGTCGTTCAGGAAAGAATCTCTTGCCCAAGTGAGAATGTTTCATTGTTCTATTTTTTGTAAAAATGTTGCTCAAGTGACAAGGATCTCGCAGAAGCGAAACCTTGTGTTGTTTTAATTTTTGATTTTAATATGTGATTGACTGAGACAATTATGAAAATATGATGTATGAAATTATCCATGAATGATGTGTTGGTATATTGATAGTTGACTTGATATGTTTTGTGTAATATATGAATTGATTGAGATGAAATTATTGATATGCTAATATGAAAATGTGACTAAGGATGTATATGATTGTGAAAGTATTGTTGTGGAACCGTAATGGGAAGATTTTATAATGGTGTTACTTTAATGTATGCGTTGGACTAATGATTGAAGTAAGGTGACATCCTGAAACTCTAATGATCATTCACACTAATGATCATGATAGATTAACTGTTAAAAATGATTAAACAAATAACACTATAATAATAAAAATATGAAAAATATAATAATAATAATAATTAGAATAACAATAATATTGACATGTATATGAATCAAAGAATATTAATCAGACCCAACAATTCTTATAACAATAATTGATAAAAACTAAACGAGGGAAGGAGTATAAATAGTCTGGGTTGAGGCAGACATAACACTACCCTCAAAGAGAAAACGTCCCCACTGTACAGGGCAAGACACAAGATTATGCGTTCCTCTTCCAAGATACAACAACCCGTTAAATCGATCGAGTGCAGCGAAGTATCATTGAACCTTGTGAACACCACCATTTTATGAGATAATATAGAGAAGAAAAGAATAACACTTTTAAGAAAACTCTAGTGTTTGATGTGTGTATTTTCTCATGCACCTAGGTGGTATTTATAAATAGGAGAGGGAGACACAAGAGTAAATTGTAATATTGTAATAAAAATATAGTTGCTAATCATAAATAACATTTACCTTACAATTAAAAGTCCATCAAAATATTAGTAATCATAGGATAATATTTTAATTATATATATTTTTAAATTATATTAAAATATTTCCAATAGAGTGAAACCCATTGATAATGGATTTGTAGAGCAATAGAGGTCAGCACAAAAGTAAGTCTTTAGTGATTCTGATTCCAAATGCATGTATCAAGATAGTAGAGTTTAGTGTTAGCTGCCAGTGTGCAATTATGTGAGTTATTGTAGTGTGTCCAGGTATGACTTATAATTGATATGATTTAAATGGTTTTATGAAAATGTTTTTGTATACTAGCTTATCCTTGCATTTTGTGGTCTTGTATTGTTTGCTTCTTTTGTGATTGTCACCATTCTGGTGGGGACAATTATGGTGGGGGCAATTGAAGATGCAGGTTTAGAGACAATAAGAAGTTTGTAGATAGAGTTGTGAGATTGCAACAGAAGTATAAGTGGTTAGTATGTTCAATGTAGGGATCTTTTTAAGGATCAATGTTGTTTAATAAATATTTTTATAATCTGAACTCTTAAATGACTATATTAATATACTCTCTTTTTTGTTAATCTCCCCTTGAATATTATTATGAAATGTTTTCTTTTATTAGTTTTATACTACTAAAATAGGATATTATAAATTAAACTTCCTATATTACTATATATAATAAAATACTTTATGCATACAATATATTCAAATTAATAAACTCAATTGATTTGTGTAATATATATTTTTTAAATTTACATACATATACACTCGGTTTTTAAATATTCTTGTGCTCGTGGGTATTGTCTGAACCCGTCTTCGTTTTAACGGAGAATCCCGCATTGACTGGGTATGGGTATGCGTATGGAAAATTCATGACTTTTTCATTTGAGTATGAAGATGACTATGGGGATGTACATATCCCGCTATAATATTCATCCCGCCATATCTGTCGTCCCTATTTAAATAATTACAATTAATTAAGTAACTATACACACATACACACTTATATATATATATATATATATATATATATATATATATATATATATATATACTTTTTATTTTTTCTAATTATTTGGTTTGTCATGAAACTCATTTGCATATCCAATATATTTTTCATCTTATCAAAACATTTTATATAATTATGTTAAAATGATGTATGTCAATTAAAAAATTTTATGTCTCACATTTGAATATTTATATTATTTTTTAATATTTATATTTATTGTGTATTTTTCTTTCACATAAAAATGTTTATTGCTCTCAATTTAAGTGTTTAATAGCATAAACATTTCATTTACTAGTAATATAAAAAAAAAAACTCTTTACTATTATTATTAATTTTTATTTCATTTAAATAATTCTTTTATTTTGGTAAAATAACTTTCGTTATTTATCAACCATTAAGTATATATTTTGATATTTGAAAAGTTTTCTTAGATCTCTAAGGTATTTTTCATCTTATCATACTCTTAATTATACATTTGTTTTTCTTTGTGCGATTTTTTTCAATAGTTTCCAAATTGTTTCAAAGACACACAATTGTTAATTTTTTAATATTTTTATTTGTTTGTTTATTTTCATCATGTAGAATACTATTTCGATATATTTTATCTAATTATTTTTTATTTTCTAACTCATTATCAATCATAATGTAATTTTTTCACTATAATTGTATAAATAACTTTTATTTAATACAATATAAAAATTTAATGTAATTGTCATAAATTTTTTTTATCACCATCCAACATATATTGAAGTTCAAAATATACAATATCTATGTCAAAATTTTATTATTATGTTTATTATTTATTCTTTGCGTCATTTTGATCAAGTGATGTATTATAACTTTTATTAAAAAAAATTCATTAGAATTTAAAAAATTGAAGTAAACAAACATTTAAAATATATTTTAATTTGAATATTTTTTTCTTTTATATTTTCTAAAAAATATTTTTAAATTTTATCAACTAAGTTTCATTAATGTTTGCAAATTTAATAAATGTTTTGGTTCTAAAAAAATTTTAGTTGGTATTCTAATCTAAAATGTAAACAATTATAATTTATTTCAAAGTATTTGATATAAAAAATAATAATCATCCTCCTAGTATTGAATATTTTATAATATTATGTTTTCTTTACCGTAATTTTTTTTTATTTTATAAAAATTAATTAAAATTAATATTGAAGTAGTAAGAAAATGAGTACGGATATGAGTACGATATTATACCCGTTATTCAGAGGATGAGGATGAGACAAAAGTTTGATACCCGTTGAGTTTGGATATGTGAATGTGATCAAATTTTTCTACAGAAATGAGTATGAGATAGCGAAACTCGTCTCACCTTATCCCGTTGCTATTGTCATTCTAAAATTTCATTAGACGTTTGAAATGTTTTATAGTGATATTGTGTATAAATTAAACTGTTTCAACTATTATAAGGAATCATATTTCTATTTTTTTTTGAAAGAAAAAATTGTTATTTAACTCAATAACAAAATCATTATATTATGTTACAGCAAATTATAAATAGTGTTTGTTCTTGATTACTCACGCATTAAATTCAATTTATACGTGTTATAAAAATTTAAGTGTGAAATTATTTATGTTGTCTATAAAAACGTATAATAAAAAGAGAATTTTTATATTATGTATAAGTTGCATATTTATAAAATTTTTATTACATATTAATATTTATATAAGTATATTTATTTATGTGAGCTAGTACCACGTGTTAGTTTTCTTCTAAATCTTTTTAGTTATCTTTGGTTATCCTATTCGAGATGTGCACTATCTTCAACACTAGAGACGAATCTTAGTTTGGTCCTAGGGGACCATGACTCCCCAAAATTTGTAAATTTTTTTAGAGGTATATCTTCAGAATTTTAAAAAATATATATAACATATGTTATATCGATAGAAATTAAATTAGAAAGATTTTTATTTTTTTATAAAATATAACATTTAATGTTAATAAATAATAAAACATAAAATTGAATATAATAAAGAATAAGAAATTTTATTGAGATATTTTTTATGTTCTCTTTATTGTCTCACATATTCTATTAATCTTTCACTCTTGCCATGTTCTCTTTTATTTATTTTTTAAATAAGTTAGAGAAAACTTGTTTTTTTTTCTTCTCATTTTTCATACATTCTCTTCCATTTTTTAAAGTAGACTCTCACAGTAAGATCATAGCAAGGGTCATATGCTAATGCCTCAGGGAAACATAATGATGATTATGCACAAAAATACATCATTAGGACAAAATGCTTGGTTGACTTTGTTGGTGGAAAAGATAAAGGAAGCCTATATGGCATAAGACAAGGGTACAAAATAGTGCTGGAAGAGGTATCCTTAAGGACCAACCATATTCTTCCACTAGTGTTAAGCAGGTCGTGAACTTACTCACGCAAAGACTAGAAACATGTGATTAGACTTATGAATATTTGAGCCGCAAATTTCAAAGCTTCCAAAATCTAGTCATGAAATTCTTGCCACTGATGCCCAAACTCGTCTTCAACAACATCAGTCTAATCCAACACCATCCCAGTAGAAACCCACTCCAGTCCAGCCCCTCCAGTCCAACTACAACCCCACCCACCTCATCAACAACACCCTCAAGAAAAATAAAATAATTATATGATTATGTGGATTATTTGGACTTGTTTTTACATATTACGTGTTTTTTTAAAATATAGTCTAGATACATTACATGTAGATATACTATTATTGAAGTTTGTTTGTATTGCAATCAATTATTTAGACGTATTGTATTTTATGTTTGTCTGATATTGTAATGTTTGTTTGGGTTTCCTGACTAAAATTACAAAATTTGTGAGGTTGTTGTTGTTTTATTGCAATTTTATTGGCATGTTTATTGAGTGCAAAATAAAGTCTATTGCACTAGAAAGTGGGACTTCATTTATTGATATATTGTACCAACGAAGACGAAAAACTTCATCGGTAATTATTGAAGGATTATTTCATCCGTAATTACTGAAAGATTTTTGCTCGTTGGTAATTCGTCGAAAAAACACAATTACCAACTAATTTTTGCGGTTACTGACGAATATTGGTAGTCAGTAATACCTATTTTTTTTGTAGCGCTATGTATCCTCGCTGCACTTCTGACACATTCCACAACACTCACATTTCACATTCTCTATACCCATTCGTTGTTCCCTTATAAGCTTACATCACACACAATGCTTTCACAAGCACCATTCATGTCGCTACTAGTGGGGCAACCAAGTTAGTTCAGGGGCATACTATGTATCTCCTTTTTTTATATGATTTGTTTAGAAGTCATAAACGTAAAACACAACTTCTCATTAAAAAAAAGGCAAATTGCTTGTTGAGCTCATGACTTTAGGTGGAAAAGGCCTACACGTGCATGTGACATTTCATTTCAAAAATAAAAATAGGAAGTTGTCTTGTTGACCATGACATTTGTAAAATAAAGTTGGATTTTGTGTGGTTTATGAACAACTTACCCCAAAGTTGGTAATTTTTTTAAAATGTGCCCATTATGGTATTTTGCTTAGAAAACTACACCATTTTGGTAAAAACTCCATTTTGTAATATATTGTTTTATGTTTAAAATTGTTTTATTTAAGCATGCATGTTGATTTATTGATAATAATGAATGAGTTTGATATGCATTGTGTCATGTTGGTTGTTTGGATAAGGATATTGTAGTGATTTCCAAGGAGGGAGTGTTACATTGATATTGAGTTAGGGTGTATTGAGTATTGGTTATGTAATAAATTTATTTTGACTATGTTAGTATCATACTCATGTAGAGGAATATATCTAGTTGTGAGAGTTGAGAGATTCATATATGGAGCTTCGATAAGAGATCAAACTCACAAATTTAAAATTTACCTTGTAATGCTCTTTGGAATTTTGCCCGACCATATATACATCACGAGAGGAATGAGTAAGGGATGACATGTGGTGCACAATCTATCAATCTACTCAATGCACTTTTCTTTTGGAATTAAAGTCAAATGTCTAAGTCTTAAGAGCCAGTAGATTGTGATTTCATATGTAGGCTAGTGATGACATGTTTGATGTAGACATTTAGATTTTTGTTATATGTGATGGACTGGTTATGATGATAAGAAAATTTATAATATGTATGGTCTCTTATAATTACATTACCTTACTTTGTTGTCCGTACGTTGTTGGTTGTTAACCTGCATTAATATTTTACACATAAATAGATGATAGTGTAGGTGGAAGGATTGTAAAATAATATGATTGTTGATGGTCTTCTTAGAGAAAGAAGTTGTTGCTTAAGTATATACTTTTTGTATTGTATATATCCTTTCGTTGACAAAGTATTAATTATTTTTTAAAAGTTTAGATTTAATTATCTCCTGGAGAATTTTGTAAATGATGTACTTATAAATTTGTTTATGCTTTTTATTAATTATGTAATACTTTAAATTATCAAAGTAATCCTGTTGGGATGTTACGTGCAAACATTAAAAGCAAAAGTTTAAAGTTTAAACAAAAGAAAAACTTACTTTAAAACAAAAATTAGTTGATTTAAATTCATCTAAATTAAATAATTTGAAAACTTTCAAAGGAAATTAGAAAGACCAATTAAAATTAAAAATTAGAAAAAAGTAGAGTTTGTAAAATAAATTATTAAATAGTTAAATTATAATTACAACCTTATATTATATTAAAATGTTTTGCATTTGTTTATTAAAAAAAAAATAGTTTGTTATATTTATGCTTCTAGTTTTTTTTCCTAAAATATGTTTGACAACAAATTTATCTTGAAAAAAATTCATCAACCATACATACTATTAAAAAGATGATTTTATTTTATATTTTAGAAATTATTATTCAAAACAAATTATTCATGTTCTTAAATTCTCCTGTTTACTTTTATTTTAATATTTTTTATTACGAACGAATATCTTAACATTTAACTAACCGTGACTAAATATTAAAATTAATTTCAAATATGTATTATATATGACATAATTTTATACTTTTAATTAAATGGATTTGTTCAAAAATTTGCTGACAGCTGTCTCACACAAATGTACCAAACAATTTAATTTAACTTTTCATATTTTTCAACTTATATTTTTAATTATTTTATTTTCTATTTGAATTTTGATATTTTAAAACATCAATAACTAAATATAAAATATATTATTATATTTTTTTGTCGTAAATATATAACATAACTTATATGTTTAAAATTAGTTTCTATCATTGATTTTATTTATGCTAAAATACTATATTATATTGTGAAATAAAATTATTTTGGTTATTTATAATTTATTTGAAAGATATTCAATAATTTAAAAATAATTATGATTAAAGGATATAAACTGTTGAGAAGATAAATTATAGGGATAAAAGATAGAAATAGAGTGGTTTAAGATAGTTAAAACATAAAATTTTGAACTAATTATTGAATTTAAAATTATACTTTAAAATACTTAAAATAAATTATATATTTAATTTATGGGACCTGAATAAAATCTTTGGGTCAGATAGCTCTTCAAAATCATCATCGTAAAGTACAATATTGTTGAAGAATATATGTATAAGGATTCAAACAATAATATGAATATTTATGAGAATAATTTCAAGATATTAAGAAATTAAAAATATAGATATTCAACATTGGAGAAAAGTTAGGTATCTTATATTTTTAGTGGTAAAAATAGTTGTCAAAATTATTTTCTTATTCAAATTTTTAATATAAAATGAGTTTTGTAATGTTTTTAAAAATATAAAGAAATTAGAAAAATATTTTATTCTCTTAATTGATATACTAATATTAACATTTATTGCAAAAAAGATTTAGTCTAACTGAATTAGTTATAATTATTTGGAGTTGCCGTATACAGTTGCGTTGCATGGTGGCTTAAGAAGAATTAGTTGTCACTCTCAGGATAAGGTATATGTAACATGTATGTAATCTAATATCTGCAGAGAAAAGATGAAGAGAATAATGAAAATATAAAAAGATAAGATAATTTTGTAAAAGATAAAAAAATTATAATTATGATAAGTTGAAAGTAAGAATGAGAATGAAAATGAAAATGAAAGAGTGGGATTATCGTATGATGTATATCTCTATCTTGAATAAAAACTATCTTTTCTTAGAATATATTTTATTCGCAGTTAGGGGTATTTGCGTAAAGTTGGAGGTCACAGAAAACCTGGTATAAGAAGGAAGCTCATCCCTGATTCTGAGAGTCACACAGTGAGAAGAGCAAAAAAGCACAACAAACAACGTGACCCCACCCCCTTCTCCTTCTTATAAATGCACACTCTCTAACAAACCAAATACCTCTACCACTTGCGATCCGAGAGATCAAACCCTAATATACACATACACACACTTTCTCTCTCTCTGAATCCCAAATTTTTTTTATCACCATCTCCTCGATCACCTCTCAGACACACTGAGATTGAGATTGAGATTGAGATTAACCCTAACACATACTCACACACACTCTTCCGATTGGGATTCCGATTCGGATTCAAATGGCTACGACCGGTGCCTCTCCCAATCATTCTCCTAAGCCTGGAGTCTCCTCGCCCTGGAGTCAGATTGTGGCTGCAGCTGCACCTCCTTCCTCTCCGCCGTTGCCTGTCGACTCTGCCTTGATCAATTCTGCCCCAGCGGATGATGTCGATAACGGCGGTGGAAACAATGTCAATAGCGGGAAGAGGCCTGCGTGGAATAAGCCCTCCAACGGTGCTTCTTCTTCCGTCATGGGTGCAGATTCCTGGCCCGCACTGTCGGAATCCGCTCGCGCTTCGGCAAAATCACCTTCACCTTCGGAATCTGCGAAGGGTGCCATGGATGCGATGTCTACGCCATCATTGCAGGTTTTTTTTTATTCCGTCTTTTGTTTTTGTTAATTTGGGATTATTGATTTAAAAAAATACAAAATAATTGGGACCGTTATTTTTTTAGTAACTTTTTATGTAGTAATATTCAGTTCTGTCTAGTGTTTGTTGTTTCCTCTTTCTATTCTACCAACTGAAAAATAATGTACAGTGTAGATTTTTTTTTTCAATACTAGAATTTAGATCAAGGCTGCTTTAGGTGATTGTAAATTGAATCTATCTTTTAGTTTGTCCGGTATATGATTTTGGAAAGTGCACCGTGTGCATTGCTATTGTAGGGTTCTGGAAGTTTGGTTCCTTCACCACATAGGCAAGATAGGGATAATGCTAGTGCGAACAACACTGTGCAGACTCATCAGAAGTCTTTTAATAAGCGAGGCAATTTGAACCCATCTTCTAATGGAGGTCACCTTGCTCCACAAACGTCGGGGCCTCAAGGTCCTATGGCTCCTGCTGGGTCCCACAACTATAATTCTTCTCTGAAAGAGCATCAACCAAGAGCTGGATTTGTGCCCAACGATCATCCGCCACAACGGAATTCTTTTAGACACCGGAATGGTGGTGGTCCTCATCAGCGTGGGGATGGTCACCATCATAATTATGGGGGTAGACGTGATCATGACCGTGGGAATCAGGACTGGAGTAATCACCGCAATTTTAATGGTAGAGACAACTATATGTCTCCAAGATTTGTTCCTAGGTTTATTAGGCCTCCACCACCTAATCTTGCTCAACTATATCCACCCCCACCTGCAATGCGACCTCCTTATGGTTCTATTGGGTATCCTGGTACGTGTAATGTTCAGATGATATGTTTTATTGTTTATGTTCATGGTCTGATAATTGTTTGCATTTGCAGAACTACCTCCTCAGATGTTATATGTTCCACCTCCACCCCTGGAATCAATGAGAGGTGTCCCCTTTGTCTCCCCAATACCACCTAATGCAATGTTTTTTCAACCTACCGATAATCTTTTGCACACTAAGATTGTCAACCAGATTGATTACTATTTCAGGTGTTGCTTATGCTTTTGATTAATCACTATTTTCATCTTGTTTTATGATTTTTAACTGCTTTAGAAAGTTGTCTGCATATTTACTACACATTGTATTTTTCAGCAATGATAATTTAGTTAAAGATATATACTTGAGGCGGAACATGGATGACCAAGGATGGGTTCCTATAAGTTTAATATCAAACTTCAAGAAAGTAAGTTGGTTTGGTGGTATTTGGTTTGCCTGAATTTTTTACTTGTGTGAAGTTGGTTGATTGGTCGGGTTTATAGCTGATTAATAATACCATACTGCACTTTCTGTTGTATTGTTTGAGTGCTTTCTATATTGTGTAATGATTGATGACATATGTAGTAACATTCTCGTTATCCAATTTATCCTATATTTTATTGTCCTTTCCATGGCATTCATGGGATGACAAACAGTTGTAGTATAGGTTTTTGTTTTTTTTTAGGTTATATTAGAAAATGTTTAGGGAAATATGAATTTACTCTTAAAATCAATGTATTACGGCTAGGTGCATGGTAAGTGCTACACTCGGTATGGATCAAAATGTAATGAATGCCGGGTTCCAACAATGTATTTTGGTTGATGCATGAATTATTCAACACCCTTGTTATACTAGAAAGGCTTGAATACAAACCTGAGTGTGATTATCCTTTTGATTTTCTGTTATTTATCCCTTGGTTTATTTGAACTATACACGATGACAGATATGTTGGTAGCTAACTGTAATGTGATCCCTGCAATAACTTACCGTTGAGTTAAATCTATATAGGTGGGTCGTAAGAGTAATATTGCAGGGTATACACAGACATACCAGGTTGGGAAAACGGTACACTATTTACTTTATGATTTGTGAGGTGACTTGAATGAACCAAGTTTTGCTATACTCAAATTTACTATCTTTTTAAGGAATTCCATATTCATATGTCTATTGATGGTGTTATGTTGTTGTACAAGCCCTGATTCGAGTGACTCGGTTATTTGAGTGACTAATAATGTGTATGGAGGTTGATCTTGCTGAATTTTCTCGAATTTTATTTTTAGTGACAGGTATTTGATTTTTTGAATCACTTTTAAAGCTGAACATTATTTGTGGGGTAGTCTGTTAGAGTTTTCCTTATATTATGCTTTGTTTTTTCTTGTGATTTCAGTTACTATTCTGCCCAAGTTTTGTTCTTTTGCCAATTCTTCTACTGTGGATATGTAGATGAAGCATTCTTCATCATTAGATGACTATTTTTTTTTATGTCGTAGGTCAAGCATTTGACTGAAAATGTCCAGACTGTGATAGATGCTGTTCGAGCGTCATCAGTTGTTGAAATTCAGGTATTTTTGTTAAACTTGCATTCTATCTCCCTGTTAAGTAAACAGGATAATCAGGTTGTATTTGTTTGTTAAATCTATTTTGTGTTAAATTTATTCCTCTTGGATTATAGGGTGACAAAGTTAGGAAAAGAAATGATTGGAGGAGATGGATCATGCCTCCTGCTCAGCTTCCTAATTCTAGAGGTTCTCAAACCATTGGACAACTGGCAGAACAAGTCCAAAACATTACTCTGGAAACAACTAACAATGATGATACTGGGGTATTAGATGTTTCACAGAATAGACCCTTCGGGGAATTGAATGGTCAATATCTGCTTTCCACTGGCGAGAGTACTGGACAAGTTGGCATTCAAGTTTCAGATCATTCTATTTCTGCCAGAAATTAGAGCTGCATCTCTTCTTTAAAACATTTTTTGAAGAATATTCTTCAGAGGGAGGCAGGAAGCAGGGATCATGGTCTCAATTTTTACATATCGCACAGTGGGACATGATTTCTCATGAGGTATCTAGGAAAACATGATTGAGAAATGGGAAGAAAATACCTTTTTATAAAACAGAAAAAAAACACCAAATGGTAAAAATGGCCCGCAAAAGGCGCATTTATATTTTGTGTTTTGGAGCTAGTAGCATTACTCTTGTGATTACTTGTTTATATGGGGTGTAATGTTCCTACTCCAATGGTGGGATGGTAGTTTACTTTAATGTGGGGATTATTTTTTGTTTTTATTCCCCTGAATTCCCCTTGGCTTCTTTTTTAAATTGTTTGGGGTTCATGTTCCCACCTGGTTTAGGAGCATTATATGTGAGATCAATGGGTGTTGAATGAGTTTTGGTAGCTACTAGTTGACTGAGTGAAGGGGAACATGGCTTTCTGCTGACGGAGCTTCTGCCGCAACTACTTCATTAATCATTGTATGATGTCCCTTGCTATTTCCCCTTCACATCATATTTGGAAATGACTACACCTTTTTTTTTTCTTTTCTTAGTTTTACTTCATTCAAACTCTTACTAGCCATACATTTGTCCCTGTGGGGTTATTTAAAACTTCAATTTTTTGCACTTCATGGAACCTGTCTTCATTATTTGCTACCCGTGCCTGTTCTAACATTCTGTATTAATTCGTTTACTTTTTGTTTCATGCTTACGTGCTAGATAAACGTTTTCAAATATTTACTACCAAGTTTATTTGTTATGCATTCACAGGTTAAAATAGTCATATAATTGCAGTAATCGATAGATCATTATACGTCAGAGATCGTGTTTCAATAATAGCATCAAATTGTTTTACATTACATAGCATTTTTTTCTTAATTACTAAATGAAGAGAAGAAATATAGTTTTCGAATTAAGTTTTAAAATAGTTGTCAAATAAAACTAGCTGGTGCTTTATCGTAACTTGTATTTTATAAGGTGAATTTTGTACGCAAAGTTTTTTTATTCATCTAGGTTGTGTGTAAAATTCTTTTTGGCTCAATGAATTTATATGACTAGCATTTTTGCTAAGTTCTCAGTGTGATGTAAAATTATATTTTATAATATATTGATTTTAATAAAAGTCTTGTGAAAACTTTTAAATTTTAGTTTAATTTAATGAGAAGCTCACATTGAACGATTTTAGAAATTAAATTGGTTTCATGCTTTTCGGCACAAGCACTTGTAATCCAGTTGTGCCCTTTCTAATTTGAGCGCAGGACGATTATCTGTGCTTTTCTATATCACGTGTTTTATTTTTGCGAATATTTTTGGAAAAGAAAATAATTGGAAATAATTATATTCAAAATTATAAGAAAAATTAATGTCATTCCGTAAGATAATAGAGGAAAGTGATTGTTTTTTTTTAAACTGGAAGAAAATTGAGTATCATTAAAGCAAAGCTGTCAATTTTAAAATTAAAAACTAAGAGTGTTGTTTAGCACAATCTCAAAAGGGATAGGTATAACTTCTCCTGTTTGATTGTAGTAGCATTTAGAGAGTAAAAACATACCTCTGTTATAAAGTATTAAACTGCACTTATAACTATATTTTGCTCACATCCATTAACATGTACCCTTATGGTTCATGTAGTATTTGCGATTTTAGCAGATATAGATTTTGAATGGGTAAGAAAGTAAAGAAATATATAAATAGGTTAAGAATGTTTACTCTTTATTTAATTAAAAATTACATCCGTCCAAGTTACATTTTTTTTCTTATATTTTAGTAAGATTAGAGAATAATCTAAATAGAAATCAAGTTAAACAAACCAATTAGATTCTTAATCCGAGTAAGCAATTTGGAGTGTTTTGAAAAGGAGATCTTATTTGTACATAGTGTTATATTTGGACTTGCAAATATTTCATTAGTTTGATTTCTTAAAGGATATAAAGAAATATTTGTTATTATGCACACTACACTCAAGTAAGAAGAAGTAAATTGGAATTTAGAATAGAGATTTGAAGTATAAAAACGTATGACTATATCATTCAAGCGGCACTCACATGATTAAGAGAATGAGATGTATAATTTAAATGATAAATTGAAGTTTGTATTTGTCCGCAACCACCTTTCTTCACCACTCCAAAGACTACTAGTAAACTGTCAATTAATTTTACTTTGTGTCAATCAAAATAGCTTTGGACCAAACAAAACTCTAATAAAAGACGCTAAAAAAATAAAGTCACATTGTCCTCATCTAATAACCCCAATGATTAAGTTAATTGATTCCTTTTCTTTTTCAATCTTCTGTGTCTTTCTTTCTTAGTTCCTTCCATATTCAAACAAAGTGTCGGGGAAAATTAAATGTTAACAAACTCACTATTCAATCATTGATGCTTACTTCAACTGTTTCATAGTTGTGAAATGTTTTTTTTATAACTTTTTCTTTTGTCTATAAATTTCATAATACTTAACGAAGGATTTTTTTCAAGAAATATTTGTTTTTGTTTTTAATTTAACTATGTAAATTCAATTTTTTTTATAATTGCTTTTTGCATCCCATCAATTTCTACCTGAACCTCCACAAATTTTGAAATTCTATTTTTGTCCATCCGACTTTTATTTGAAACACTCTCCATGGAGACATTACATTTTGGGGGTTGCTGTACGTTGCAAGAAATACTTCTTGTTTAATTTAATACAAATTGTTGTCATTGAAAATTAAAATTGAAATACTTTCGTATCAAATCCTAATTTACTATGTCTGGGTAATTTTACTTTAATTTGAAAAGGTTAAATATATTTTTGGTCCCTCAAATTTCAGTGAATTTTAGAATTAGTCTCTTTTCAAAACTTTATATCAATTTAGTCCTTCATCTTTAGAAATACATGGATTTAGTCTTTCTTACCAAAATTTGTTAGGTTTATTTGACATTTTAAACACATTTTTTGATAATATTTGAGTTAACATTGAAGCGAAAATATGTCAAACGATGTAAACAATTCAAATACTATTATAAAATGCACTTGAAACATCAAATAAACTTAACAAAATTTGGTTAAAATGACTAAATTCACGCATTTATAAAGATGAAAGACTAAATTGGTATAAAATTTTGAAAAGGGACTAATTTTAAATTTCACTTAAACTTAAGGGACAAAAACATATTTAACCCAATTTGAAATTATCTTACTTTAAAGGTTAGTTATTTTTTGTAAGCATGTTTATATTTTAAGAATAGACACATAAAAGTCTCGGACATGGTGGGTAGGACAATAGATACTTACAAGCATAGAAAAGTTAGCAATATTTGTGTATGATATAAGTTAGATTATGCATGATAAATAAAAAATGAGATTTTTTTTATTAAAATTAAGAAAAAAAAAATCATAAAACTACTTGTCGTCTAGTAATAATTAGAAAACATTCTGACCAATGGTTAAAAAAGAAAAATGTGTCGTTTATGAATGTCCAGTGCTATGCCCCCTCACATTCTCCTCTAACCAATTTTTTTTTAATCAACGAAGACTCGGAGGAAAGAAAACAGGAAGAAACACTCATTAAGTTTAAAAACTTTACTTTTAAATATAATTATTTTAGGTTAAGTATGCTTTTTTTTTCTTTAAATTATTTTTAAAATTTTATTATTATGAAATTAAATTATGTATTATTTTATTTTTGTATTTTATGAAAGTTGTGTAAAAAATTTTTATTAAAAAACTATGTAAAACTTTCATATCATTTGTAATTTATAATAAAACTTTTACATATCATTAGAAAAAAACGTCTTACAAAACTTTCATAAAATATATAAATAAAATACTATATAATTTAATTTTAAAATGAAACAATTTTTCAATAATTTAAAAATAAAAAGTATATTAGATTTGGATTCTCAGCTTAATGTCAAAAAGGTCTTATTAGATAAATTGTAATCATTTATTACATGTATTAAGTAATATATACTTTTGAAATAAAACCAATGAATACACTAACCCATTGAAGCATGAATGCATGCTCCCATTATTCTGTTAGAATTTTAATTGATTTCTATTATAACAGTATATTAAGTAATAAAATTTAATAAATAGTTAGAATTTATTAAATATGGTCTTCTCTTTTTAAGCATAAACAATATAAACTCTCTTTTTTTTTTTTTTTTTTCCATGGACACGATTCATGAATTAAAGTCTAATTAACGATTATTCTTGTTAATACGAGAACTCATGTTTAAGCAACTTGACATTTAAGTTTAACACATTAACTACTTTTGTCCTGGTGCTTATCAACAAAATTTGTTTACATATATGAAAGAAAATATTTATTGAATTGAATAACACCTTATATTCTTAAGATAAATTGTCATTCTCTTTAGATCAGATTTTCTCTAATATGCTTAATAGGTTATATAATTTAAAAATTAATATTAAAAACCATTTAAATACTTATTTTTTTAATCTTTTGAAATATTAGAGGTGACAAAATAAGTTGGGTCTGACGAACCAGCTTGTGAGTCTATATTAAAAAGGATGGGTCAGGTTGAAGATTTCAACTCATCAGTCCATTTTAATTGACACATCCCGACCTTTGGTTCCTTTTTCTTTTAAATTAAAAATTAAAATAAAAATTAATTAAAAAGATGATTTTTTTATATTATATTTTTTAAAAGGGTGTAAATATATAATTATATTATAATTTAAATCATTAACATTTAAAAATAAGTTTCAATTCTTAATTATGATAAGTAATATAATATATAAATATAATAATTATTTTATTTCTAATTAAAAGCATTAACTAATCAATTAAAAGTTTAAAACATATTTTACATAATTTAATATGATTTTAATATTAATTTATATGTATATATAAATAAATTTTAAAAAAGAATAAAGAAGTTTGAAAAAAATTTATAAAAAAAAGTGATGGACGAGATTGGCTTAATCCATTATTTTGTTCTGTATAAGACAAGTTATTATTATTGACTCGTTTTTATTTAACGGACTATCCCAATCCAATACCTTTTGGATGGGTCATGACCGATGAAATCAAAATAGGTTGAGGTGACCCATTTTGTCATATGCATTAAAAATAAATTATGTACTGTTGTAAAGAAAAAATAAAAGAGTGTATAACTTGTTTAGATAAACTGATTCAGAAGAATTTGCACGGAGAAATATGAGAGTGAACTTTTTTGGATACTCCCACAAGTGAAGAAAGTATAAGAGGAATTCATGTCATCCTATGTTTAATTACAAGAATAACCTTTTGCTTTTTTGTTTTTTCACTTGTCGAAGCCATGCATTCGCAACTGCGTGGTTAATATAATTTTGTAAATTTTAATTTTATCATTTTAAATAATAAGTCACATTTCATAATAATAATAATAATAATAATAATAACATTTTTATTTAAACTAATGACTCATCCACAATTTATTTGGACTTAATTTCTACATTTCCTATTTTATTTTAATATAATTTTACCATTGATTTTTTTTTTCAAATAATAAGTCACATTCTATTTCAACAGAATTTACACTAATTAAATTTTATTTTAACCTATATGACAAAAATAAACCGACAATCTTCTAATTTTAACAATTAAAATATCTTTCTAATTTATCAAATTCATCACATAATTCAAAAAATTTCAAAAAAAATTCTTTCAAATATTTTCATTTTTTTACCATCTTTCCTTTAATTTAACCCAAAAAATGAGTAGCAGTTAAAATCCACTCAATCAAACATGTCACTATAAACAAACATATCCTAAAATAAATCATACATCAAATGTGGTAATTTAGTCTAGATAATTAATATATAATTTATACCCGCACCCGCCAGAGAAGGTGTTAGATATATCTATTATTGCCCAATCCTCATGTTTGTTAGGAAAATTATCTAAACCCATAGAGTACAATTACATGTGCAGATAATTGAACTTTTGAAATAATAAAGATATAAAGTATGTCACACACACTATCAACCATAATGGTCAAATTTTTCGGCACGTGTGGAGTAACTATTGAGATAGTCATAAATGGAAGATGGAGCTTCTCAATGGAATTGCAATAATTTGCAGAAAGCACAAGAGTTGGGGGTAAGAAAATAAATAATTAAAGATGGAAGAACTACAACTACTACCAAGCTAGGGCCACATAATGCTGTGAAAGTTACATCATCATGTATTCATACTTTAAAGGGTACATTTCTGTCTCAGTGGAACGTGGCTCTGGGTAAAATGCTTCTTAAAATGGAGCTGTATATGTTCGATATAGGTTTCCCTTCTTCCACTCATTCGTTGCGCTTTCACCCAACTGCTGCCAAAACAAAAATAATACAGATTTTATCATCCCAAAAATTCCCTTTTTTAGAGTATGTGATAGGATGAAAGATTAAAAATAGTTAAAAGATTCATTTTTTTTTTTTACATAAAAAAATGCATATTTATTTTCCTTCCCCTTAATGGCATGAGTTTTCCAATCAACAGTACAAAGGCCAAGAAAATGGGAAAAAATGCGGCGGTGTTGTACGGAGAAACCGAAACCAATAACCAAACGAGATAAGGGAAAGAAGGGAACCAGTTGCTGCTGTTTTCTGAGTCTTGCATTCTCTTCTCGCAACTGTTTGATTTTTTGCTTCAACTCAAACAAGTAAGCCTACACAGAGAAAGCAAAACACAGGTTAAGCAAAGAAAGACGAAAACCCGAGACAGTGTATTTTGGTTGCACTGCACTCTATATACTGAGAGTTGAAGAAGAAGCAATATTTTCCTGCTTTCTGGCTCTGGATCGAGCAGCAGATTCGCGATTCTTCATGAGTCGTGCGTCGCGCATGTCCCTTGAAGGTGGTGGAGCTCTTTTATTCGAAAATGGGTGGGCAAAAGGTTCGGTCTTTGAAGCAGTATGAACCAATTGCAGGTTTTGCGGTGGAGGGTACTCAGAGCGCGTGCTTAAGGTGAGAGCAGTCACCGGAGATGTGTCCACAATGAAGCTGTTAAAGGGTCGAGGTAGAAAGTCTTGAAATTTTGCAGCTTTGGTGTTGTGGTCGGTTAAGGAAGTGAGGTTGATGCCGTCCCACACATCTTCCATGGCTTTGTTGCTGACAGTGTTGTTGTTGGTTGTCGGGGTTTGGCGTGAGAACTGGGAAGAAGGTAGTGAGGAAGAGAGGGGTTTGTGGTTGAGGTTGTTGTTCCTGTTGCAGGTGGCGGCGGCGGCGGCGGTGGTGGTGGCTATTGATGAAGATGACAGCATTTGGTTTGGTGGAAGGTGAAGTGGGGCTGGATTTGGAATGGTGAGGTAGGGGAAGGTGACAAATTTGGAACACTTGTTTCAGGAGTGTGAAATTAAACATGAAGGAACAGTCTTTAAGTTGGGCTGATGTTGGTTACACTGTTTCGTACGTTGTCTGTGATGAACAGTCATGTCTCGACTGTCCTGGTTTGCAACTTCTGACATGTCCAGTAAGCATCTCTTTTATAACTTTTGTTACTTTATTTAGGTTAACTATACTTAATGCTCGTAATTCTTTTAGGGTGTGTTTCTTTAAGGAGTTGACATGAAATTGAGTGTGAAAATAAATTTGTATAGATTTATGTAAATGAATTTTTGTATTTTTTTGAGTAGATTTAGAGAGTAAAGTGAGTGGATTTGGAGATAAATTTTATGAAAGATAGTGAGAGATTTTATTGATGTGATATATAAAATTAATTATAAAAATTGATAAAATTAGAAAGTTACCAAAATACCCTTGATGAAAAAAGATAGTGATTTTGTAATTTGATGTTATAAAAATATTTATAAATAATTAATATGAATTAAAAAATATTAAAATTATATGAAATTATAAAATAAAAAAATAAATTTTTATAAATATAAACAAATTGTACAATTAAAATTAAAAAAAGGTTATATAATTAAATGTTAAACAATACAAAAAAGTAAAAAAAAAAAACAAAAAGAAAACACACGACACCGGTTACATAATGGGTGTCACCCTCCTCTTTTCAAAGACACCGATTACGTAACCGGTGCCATACACACACAATGCACTACACTGGTGCACAACCCCTCACATGGACTCACACTCCCAACCCCTCACATGCACTCACACTCCTCTCCATCTCCTTCACTCACACACTCACACCAACACTACTTAACTTTCCCCACACCAATGCATGTCATTACATAACACCACCACCACTACTTCACTCCATCCACACCGGTGCATCACCTTCAAACAATGAGAGACAAGTTTGGTCACATGTTAGTGAAACTGTAGAGTTAATTTGATAAAAGTAGTTATAACACTTTCAAATCGTTGTATATATACGAAAATGGAAAATGGAATATGATAGGGATCCCGCAAATCGATCCATATTCACTCAAAAGAACAACGACCCGCATATAAATCCATCCGCACAAATGCATTCAAACAGTGCCATCCAAAAAAAAAACTGCCTTAGTCCTAGCGTTTCTGATATGCCCCGGAAAAAATAGGATGTGAAAATAATCAATGCATGCAAATACTTGAAGGTAAACTTTTTCCATTTTCGTAGGTAACAAATGTGAGAGCAAGATTTTTCGTTCGACTGTGTTTAACGTATTTACAAATAATACAAAGAATGTCAGTTTGGACAGGGTAAACTATCGTACAAATACATCACTCTTGAAAATATATATTAGGTTCAGTGTAAGTATATATTGTTTGTAAATTTTTCAAACTTTTACGAAAAAAGGTTTATTGCGAAAATCATTAAATTCGAGTATCTTTTTAGTCGGTTGTTTAGGAGTCTAGTTTTTTTATTTGTGAAAATATTATTGTGAAGCTTCTTCAAACTATAGTTCTTTTATTTATGAGAAATAAAAATAGAACAAGTTTAGGAGAAAATGTGAATCGAAAGTCCAATAGAAAGAAACTGTAGCTATAAACTCAATCAGAGGCTTAGTATGGTTTGCATTCGAATGATGAGTGGAGAAATGAGGAGCCACCAATTACCGACGTTGTCGACGACAATCTTGACTGGGCTAGAGAGCTACAGCTGCGAGCATGGAGGTCGAAGTGTTAAGGTGGAGCTTGTGTGAGAAGCCTCTAGAGGAAGAAGAAGATGACTTAGGTTTTTTTCACGCTTAAACAAGAATATGAAGTTGGGCTTGACTCACTCAATTATTCTTCCACCATACCTTTGGTATGGCAATTTCTTCCTATACCCCCATATTTTATTATTGCACCCCCAAAAACAAGTTATAAAGTCAAACTTGTCCTTCCCTTCTTCCATCTTACTCCCTCTTATTACCTCCATACTTTCCTCTACCTCCATTCCATCATCTTCTTCCACCTCCACCCTAAAAATTTCACAAGTGTTCAATAACACAAATGAAAAATTTATAATAATGTAAAATGAAAGGAAGATGATAATCAACAATGAAAGACATGAAATGTAAGTTCCGAATTTATAATTCGTATGTATTATAGATTACACAATCTATAATGCAAAATTATATTATGAATTATACAATACGTAATGCAAAATTATATTATGAATTGTATAATTCAAAATGTAAAATTGTATTTTGAATTATATAATTTAGAATGTAATTTTTCATTATGGATAGTTAAGTCCATAATATTTACTGTTTGTATAATTCAAAATTATAATTACACTAAAAATATAATAAAAATTTTAAAAATTATTGTGCGGATAAAAAAATATGGGAGTGGAGGAAGAAATTCTCCTTTAGTATGTTAGACTCTCCGTTTTTTTTTTACGCACTTCCTTTTCTGGTTTGTAACCTGGCCAGGCCTAATCTTTGTCTTTTGCATTCTCAGATATATTTATATTTTTATTTTAAAAGCAGAATTGTTAATTACAATTTTTATTTAAATAATATTAAAATTTAAAAATTACTTGCTATCATGTTGATAATTAAATTTTTTATCATGAGTTTTATATTTACTTAATAATTAAAATAATAATAAAATTACATTTTAAACATATCAATCAACAAATACTTTATTAAAAACTACACGTCCATAATTTTTTAGTATGAACTCATGGTCAAATTCAACTAAAAAACATCATTTCTAAATAAAATTTATATTGATTTGTAAATTATTTCTAATATATTTTAGAGTTTTCTATAGTTTGCCTTAATAAAATGTGTTGTAACTCCTCTTAATTTTTTTATATAGACCTTTTGTGACAGGAATGAAGTTAAACACTATTAAAAGAATAATTCAGTGTAACTATTTTTAAATTAACAAATTTTCTCCCAAAACTTCTCTTGAATTACACAAATAATAATATCTTAAAAACACTTTTTGACATTATTATACATTAAAAAACTAAAAAAAATCCAACTCATTAAAAATCATTCGATTTTTATAACTTATAAAAAAATTATTATCGCGTAAATTAAAAACTATTAAAAAGATATTACCTTTAAGTTATTAAGATTACGTAGATTAAACACCAATAGAAACATGTTTATACTTTTTTATTATAATAATAAAAAATAAAAACATTATTTCACATGATTATTAAAATAAAAAACCATTATTAAATTTTTTTAGTAATATATGCATAAGAAATAGTTATAAAATAAATAATTTTTATAATTTTATCACAAAGAGATTTTTATTATATGTAGTTAATTGATTTTAAAAAAATAGTATTAAAATTTAAAAAATAAAATATCAAAATGAAATATACTAATAAAAAAATAATATTCAATTGCACAGACTAAATTTACTATTAATGATTACCCAGAAAGAAAAAAAAATCCTTTCAATGTACATGGTTCCGTATATGTTGAAGTAATTATCACTTTTATATCCCTTGAATGTTGTAATAGAACTATGCAAGAGCTGAAACACATTGAATATATATGAGGCGGGAAGGAAGAGCGAATACAAATTTTGAGCAGCTCTTCCCACAGCTTTATACTTTATTTTCTGGCGTTGAACAAGATCTCTGTTCGGAGGGTTGCTCGCGAGGGCGAGAGACACAATTTCACGGTACGTTCTTTATCTCAATACTCTCGATTCTGCTTTCAGCTATTCTCTTTGTTACTGTAATTAGGTCACAGTACCAATTACTTCCATTACCGATTGTCGCAACAGGTTTCCTAAACTCAGAACTGGCTTAGGGTTATAAATAGCAATTTTCCATAGCAATTCATTGATAGTATTATATAATAAAACTGTTTCTACTGCGTAATTCTGTTCTGTCCTAACCTTAAAATGAATATAAGAGAAAAACAATAAACGAACCTAACAGCAGAAAAATCTGATTTGCTGACATAATTTGTTTGGAAAATTAGAAGCAGAGAAAATGTGATAAAAGAAATCGTGTATATTTTAAGGAAAAAAAAAGCTTTAACATGCATTTTTGTGTATTTATTTATTTCCTCTGTGATCATCCTCAACCAGGCACTGAATTTTTTCTGTTATTTTTTTGTTTCTGTTGGTTCTTGTAATCCCACTCAATGTTTAAATATGTGTCTTTCAACTTGCTTTGACTACTGGTGTGTAACGACTCGTTATGAGGATTCCAAAATCTGCTAACATCGCAGCTCACAATGCTAATAAATGAATGTCATATACTTGTAATTTTGAGGCAGTTTCCATGTACTAAATCTCTTTTCTAGCTCGTATGTGTTTAGGTTTCCAATATTTACCAATTAACGTGCTATATCTTTCAGGTTCCTTTCAGAGGAACTCATTTCAGGTAAATTTTTGCTCACATCTTTGATTCACAGTTCACTTACTTGAGCAGCATATAATTTGCATGCAGAAGCTTCACTTTCCATTTTTTTTCTTTTATTTCTGTTCTGTGTCCAATGATTCTTCATGGCCACTGATTCTAAGGCAATGGACAAAAGACTTGAACATGGTGCCAAGGCCTCGCAATTGCCTTCTAATGGAATTGGATCCAGGTTCTCCAATTTGGAAAAGTCTTTCAAATATTCTATCAGATCTTTGCTCACTTCATGCTCAAAGGAGGTACACTTTGTTTCTTCTTTCTTCTCTCTCTTCTCAGCGCTGCTTTTAATTGTGTGGTATAATGAAAGAGTTAACAATAGGTATGTAAAAAAATTTCACTTATTAACCCTGAATGGTGTTTCCAATAATAGTAATAATAATTTGTTTTCATATTGGTTTAAAACTTGAGACCAGTTTTATGGTTCAGATTGACCGGATACCAGACCGGTTCACTGGTTATAACAATTGTGTGGTATCACTCCCTTGTAGTTTATAGACGCATAAAACATTAACCAGATCTATTGCACTAGTTCAGATCAGATGCTTTTGAACTAATCAGATAGCCATACGTTTAGACAGTGTTTCTGGCTTAATAATAGGTAGTAAATGGTTGAGTTATGTTATGTCTAACCCATTTTTTGATAGCATACCTTTTTATCCTATGGTTTGTGTATGACTACTCAAGTATAAATCTGAAATTATGTTAATATTTAGCACTCTAAAACGGCTATATATTGATACATGTTTTTTTTTATGCTTAAAGGAATTTTATAAAGCATTTTCAAGTTTCTCTAACACTGAAAGGGAATTTCTCCATCGCCTATTTCTTCAGGTATGCATGCACTGTTGGTATTAATTTGTCCATGTTAGAAGTATATTTCTGAATGTTACATAGTAGGTTTATAGAAGGTATTGACTGTCAAAGGGACGTCAAATTAAAAGGCCATCTTTACAAATAATACGTAAAATGAACAAGACCTTAAATGTGATAATATAGCAACATCTTGTTAGATATGAAATTAAACAAGGAATTGTTGTTACTACCAAGCTTGTCTCTATCCAGAAACATGTATCATAAACCTGCTGCCCCAAATAATTGAGTGAAGACAGATGAATGACTTCGTATCTAACACGCCCCGTCACACTGGAGACTTACGAGACTGGAAGCCTTTAAAAGCTCAGACTTTGCACTGACACTGCTTACCTTTTATTGAAATATAACATTACTTTAAAGCACAAAGGATCTAATACCAGCCTACCTAAACAATTTCTGAAGCACTTCAGAGAAAATACTTTCAGGCTGCACTGATTTTAAAGGAAGAAGGTAATGGACGTGTAGTATAGTCCCCAACATCCATCAAACCTTCTTTTTTAAGTGACTAAAAAAAGAACAAACAAAAATAAATTAAAAAAATAAGCAAAGACACACATGGGTGTAGTTGTATTTGATAAAAATGAGTGATCTGTGCATCACCACTCTTTTATAAAATGCAAGACTACACAAAGAAATCTGCGAGTTATTGTGATTGATAGTTTGACACTCCTTTTCACAGGAAGTGTCAACTTTTCTAATTGTAATAGGAACCAAATAATATTATTTACAAATCAAGCTATATATATCATTCCTCCTCTCAGCTGAACGCAATTCACATAAATTCCTTTGTTCTGTTTTTCAAAGGTGTCAAGAAATATTTGAGTTCCATTTTTTGTATTCTAATTGCCCTTTTTGTATCATGTCTTTCAGGTCATTACTTCATTGCATGAAAACTTAGAGGTAAGTTCGTGATAGGTGCTGACGGGAGTAATGTTGATGTAGAATCCATTCCCTCCCAAATATAAACAACTGATAAGATGCGTTATACAACAGTTGAGGATGTTATCTAAATATCACTTCTGCTGATGCTGATGTTTCCCTATTTCAGATTCTTAGTAATGATCTCTGTCATCTATGGTTTGAGTCAGCAAAGAGAATTATCTTCTTGAAATTTGTATTAGTTAGCGTATGTTAAATTTGTGTCTGTTAGTGTATGCAATGGTTTAGTATTTTTCTTTTATTTCTTTTAAAATGATCGAATCATGATTTGTTGTTACTGTGCAATTTTGTTTTGTTTCTTTATCTTTCCCTCTCTCACATGTTGGTAGATTTGTCAGGAAACATCTATTCAATAACTTGTCTCCTCTTACTATTTATATACTCATGTGAAGCTTTTTTGCTTAAAGAATCTGCTATCATTTTGATAAAAATGTTAATTTTAAATGCTCAGTAAATTATTTTTACAGGAAGGGTTTCAGACAATCTGTCTTCAAACACAGGTATAGCTGAATTATTGTCTCCGTTCTTTTATTCTAAAATTTAAACAAAAATGTAGAACAATTTTGTATCTGATTGCTCAACATTCACGTACTGCAATTTAGTTAGAATTGCAATCATAAAGAATAAAACCTCTAAAATATAGAAGTACATACACTTTCTTTCTCACAGTAAAGACATACTAATTTTATAGGATCTTCCTCTCTAGTTCATACTTGAAGGTGCTGTGTGTGGAAAATAATATGGATACGTTATTGAGGATAGTAATTGCATATACTTTTAGGCAAATCCTTAGAATGTAATAAAATTAATAATAAATTTGTATAAAACTCCTCCTTATTCTTGTGCTTCTTTTCATGGATACTTGTATTTATTGTTGCAAATGGTCAAAGACCTCCCATTCTCACTGGTAGTTGCTAAAAGTAGTACAAGATTAGTAAAACTAAGCGAATAATAGCTCTTCTTATTTAATCAAATCACTTTTACTCAAATTTCAATTGTGGGAATCTTTAGAACTAGCCGAGATAGTTAAGTAGTTGAACCTTTCTAGTTCTATTTAAGTTTCAACATCCAGTTCTCTACAAGTTAAGATTTGGCTTTGGAGATATTGAAAGGCATGTTTGGATAAGCTTCCCAAGAAAGATTTGTAAGAGAAAAATATGAAAATAAAAATGAAATTAATTTCTCCACAAGTTAAAATTAGCTTATGTGAGTTAGCTTGAAGAAACTCTCATATAACTTCTTCAAATTTTTATTTTTAACTGTTGCATAAGTTAATTTTAACTTACCAAAAAATCAATTCATTTTTTTGTTCTTATCTTGTTTCATAGAAGTCTTTATGGAGAAGTTCTTTCACATAGACTCGAAATCTTCTACAGTACCTACAGAATCATAACAAGATTCAGTTACTCTAACTAAAGTGAAAGTTTTGAGTGCTTTTAGATACCTTGACATAGGTCAGATATGGTGGGACATACAGGCATGCACTTACACTATTCTACCGTATTCAAGTTAGTCTGTAATTTTGCATTCAACTTTGCTGCAGGCAGGAGCCACTCTTGATGCTGTGGAGGAAATTGTGGAAGAACAAGATCTAGATGTCCTGTTTTCGGATAGGTATTGTAGGATTGTGCAACAGCTTTTTAAGTAGTTTGTTGTAGGATGTCATCATCATCATCATCATTATTATTATTATTATTATTATCATTATTATTATATATCTGAAGTGGTCATATTAAAAATTCCATTCATATTACCAATCAAATAAAAAATTAGTGAAGCTTAATCTTCAATACAAGGTTCTCTTTTGTCAATCGCATTTTTAGTTTTGTTGATAGAGATTTCAGATTGCTTGGAGACCCAATGCTGATTATTTTTAACACATTTATTGAATTTCTACTTATCCTATATTTATTGGTTATTAACGTTTACAGTATGTTGATTATTGAACTCAATATGGAAACATTGATAAAAATGCAGGAGTAATATAACGGATGTTTCTGAGAATCTGTCTATGGCTAAGAAGAAAGAAATTCAACACTTAATGCATATGGTTCAATCGGTAGGTACACGGTACATTACCTGAATGCATCCTTGTCATATTATACTGAAGGTGAACTAGAAAATAAGAACTTTCTTTTTTATCAATGGATTGCACATCTTGAATCTATTTGAGGCCACTATTTTCACCCAGCCTAAAAGGACAAAATACTCCACTTCCTGTGCGTCTGTCACTATTTTCGTACTATTCCATGCCTTCTTTCTAATCCGCGGTTTTTATTTCTATTCTCAAATTGTAGTAATAGACAAAAAGTTTGTGACCCTTGGTCCTGTGGACTCCAGGAACAGCCTTCCACTTTGTCATGAACCTAACAATTATTCCTTGGAGCGTAACAGTGATAACCTTTGTCTACAACTCGACATACAATTTAAGGTTACAAAGCAAACACTTATTAAGTTTGTGAATTTGAATATAAATCACTTTGTTAAAATTTGAAATCATATGAAATACGTATATAGAGCTGAAAGGTTTGGACATGGAAATACTGCAAAGAAAATTTGGTTGGGGCACAAATGATGTTAGTTATAAATTGAAAATAATATTTTTCCTTAGGCCCTTACGCAGTGTTTGTTATAGGGAGAAAATGAGGGTATATCTTTTTCTTATTTGTTTGAAAACTTTGAGAAGAGAAGGAAATGGAGGGAACTATCTTGAGTTTTCGTTTTTTCTCCGTTCCTCTTCATTACTATTGCTAATGGTAAAAAAATTTCTCCCTTCTCTTTTAAACCAAACAAATATCAAATATCCTTCCGTTCTCTAGCCAGACCAAATATGAGATTTTTCCGCCCTGTCCTACCTTTTGAATCGTTTGTATTTCTTCTACTCTTATACTCTGTATGATCACCTTGTTGTTTGTTAGGGAGAGGAACATAATCAAGTGTTGCGCACCCGACTGCAAATGCTTAGGGAAGACAACAAAGTATTATCTGGTGCTTCCCAAGCTGTCAAGAAGGTGAATGTCTCTGAACTCCTCTATAGTCATTCCATTCCATTAGTCGAAAGGTTATATAATTCTAATGTTTTGTTATTTGGGGGTTTCTTTTTTGGCTGATGAATGTCTCTTCCATCCGTTACTTGTTTATGCGCATAATCAACAGTTCAAGAGCATGAACTTAAATTATGGAGCCAACAGCGGCGATGGGATCCATGATGTATAACGTAACTTGTATGTTCTCCTGCAAATTTGATGAAGGTTCCTTTTTATTCATTTTAGTTTTTACTCTGTTTTATTTTTTATTATCGTTTTACACTAGTAAGAAGGAACTAGTTACTTTAAGTGAATGTAGCTTGTGTCACTACTAAGAAAATGAATGTTACTACCTTTGTATATGACCATTAATTTAAAGTTCTGTGAAGAAAGAACTACCTTTTGTTAAAATCAATTCTTGCTTTGATACCGCCTACCTATGTTTTGGTCAAAGAATTTAGTCTTTTAATGAATTTGAAAACATCTGAAACTCTTTAGAACCCGGAACTCTTTATGTTCTTGCTACAATTATTTATGAATTTTAGACTCTTTATGCTAAAAAAAAAAATCCAATCGTTGAGATGCCTTTTAAAATGTTTAAAAAGTCGGGTCAAATTTTATAAAAGGCCATCATCTGACATGTAAAAGCCTAGTGTTTTAATTGTAGAACACTCGAATAATGACTAGTTTTTATATGATTACCCGAGCTCAACAAATATATAATTATTGCGAACGACTGGCAAATAAAAGGGAGACCAGAAACTATATTATATTATTCTTTAATATAAAATTTAAACGCTTTTTTACAAGTTTGTAAACGTAAGTTTCAATTTCTATGATAATGAGCATAATTAATTTCTATCTACACCTGCAGCTTAGATAAAGAAAAAATACAGCATTTTAAAGTAGACATGTAGGGGGGACCAATTTTAACAGCCTAACATTCTTACGTTTCTGGGAATTAAAAAATCACAACATCAATCAAACGAATAAGTCGCGAGAAGGAACCGTATTATTTAGTAAACATAGATGAAAACAATTACGAGACACACAGTTTGATAATGAATCAAACTTCATATACTAGAGACTCAAAAGCATTACCAAATTCAACTATTACTTACAAATTTCAAGATTGCCCACAGGGTTCAACAAAGAAAAAGTCTTTTACGCCAACATATCAAACATAAACAAAACAGTAACAGAATAACTAGCAACTATCATTAATCCCATCCACTGCTTTCATTGGCATTTCAAAATAATTCATTCAAACGCCCATTGATTTTCCCGACGAACTTCCTCTTCTTCCTCAGGGGTGAAGTCATTCTTAATGTTAAAAGTCTTGCGAATTTCCTCAGGAGTCTTCCCCTTTATCATGTCAGCTACAGTCTGGCATGTAAGGTCCAAAAGGTTCTTGATATTCAGGTAGTTTGCAGCCTGTAACAAAAACCAATAAATAACAGAGTACCATACCACCAAACAAAGTAAATCAGAGATCAACATAAGCATATACATACAGAAAGACAATTCTACACCGATGAAGAATAAGAAAAATTGTAGATGCTACAACTACACACACAACATAATCATGTGATGATCACGGATCAAATACATATAATGCACAGTTGACTATAAAAGAGTTAACTGAGTTATAGTCCTTATTAATACTTCTCCCATTATTTATATTTACCACAAATTTTTTACAATAATTTTTCATTCCATGCAAACATGTGCCCAATACTTGTATGGTTGTCATGTTATGTTAAAAAGATAATAACAGTCACATCATTCACAAACTATTACATTCTTATAAAATTGAGAACTAAGGGCTTTACTTAAATACACAAGGTCTATCTAAGACATCTTTATATTAAAAGACTATGGTTATGACTCCATTATTGGAGATGCCTTCTTATACAATCTCCTCCACTCCACTGAGATAACTTTCTAAACTACAAACAGACCATGGATCAACTTTGTTATTGATCCTAAAGATGCTGATCAAGTTTTAAATTTAAATCTGAAACCCCCGCCATCAAAACTACAGCAAACAAAAGCAACAAAATATTCTAAAAAACTGCAAATCCAGTTTAAAACCTTGTTTGTATTGTTAAGGTTGCACAACATCATCATCATCACCATTATCTAAATAAAGAAACAACAGTACAAAAAAAAAAGGATAAACCCAAATTTGAAGTAAACAATTAAGCAATATGCCTATCCACAATAAATCAATAGAAAGAACCCTAACCTCTACACCAAGAAGAACCATAATAAAATCATAAATAAAAGAAAAAATTAATTCAAGAGAACAAACCAGAATGAGATCGAAAAGTGTGGCCTGATCAACCTTGACGAAATCAGCATCCCAAGCCTTGAGTTCATCCTCAGTAGGCTTTTCATCAGCGCTAGTGGCCTCAACGTGCTTCTTACAGTACTCGATTACCTTTGCAAGAATCTTGCTTGTGACATTGGGAAGGGGAATTCCACTGTCGGCACAATCATCTTCTATCATATGCTTTATCGTCTGAGATTCCAGAGCTACAATCTCATCCACTTCGAACGCCTCACCGTCCGAACTCTTGAGCGTGATCTTCTTTGTTGATGCCATGAACAAATCCCTAACCCTAACCCCTTTTTCTCTCTTGTTCGAGCGATTCTATTTCTAAAGCAAAAAGCTATTGGTGAGAACAAACGTGTGGTGTATCATCTATTTATGGCGCTGTTATGTGGGTCCCACCCGATATGAGTTGAGTCACACCGCTTCGTCACAATCATTCATTGGTTATATGAAATATTTCATTTTAATAATTTTATTTTTCTTAAATATTTGAAACAATATACTTACTCTTTTAACTTCTTACAATTTTAGATTTAAATTAAGTAACTCAATAAAATATTTTTTTTTATATATCAGAGTGTGTAATTCCTCAATTGAATCCGTTTTTAGATTAAACAAACTCTGATTCAAACTAAAATTTAGATTCTAATATTAATTAAATTAATATAATCAAATCATTAGATCTCATGATGATGTTCTATAAATTTGTATAAAGAATGAAAAAAAATTGTTATGTTTGTGATAATGATCTATACATGTGTATAGAGAAGTTTAAATATACTACTAAATAAATTAAAAAAAAGTGTGTTTTATCTGGTATGAATTATTCATCACAATAAAAAAAATGATGATTAAGACTATTAAAAACCTTAAAGGTAAATAATGTAGGTACTTTTCCTTACAATATATTTTATTTGTATTGTCAAATCATTTAAATCATACTATAATTTAAATTTCAAATTATGAAATTATTCTAATGTTTAAATTATTAATATAATCATGTATATTTATAAATTAAAAATAGGAAATGTGTATATATATTTTTCTTATGAAAAATTGAAATTCATTTTTTTGTGGAGAAACTTTCTTTTACAATCAATAATTGATTATTTTAATAGGATATATGAACAATAACATATATCTTAAATTTTCTTTTATTTATGTGATTGGTATTGATAAGTTTTCATGACATGGTTTGAGTTATATAAAAGGGATATTGGTGTGTTTCCGTTTTATTATTTACTTTAAGTTAATTACAATTATATGGCTAATATCTTTCTCCAACCATATTTACATCTTTTATTTTTTTTGTTTTCATTATTACATTCAAGATGCAATTATGATATTTTCAAAACTTGGGGAATTCATACTTAATCTTACAAGAATATTAGTGATTTTAATAAAGAGGAATGACAATGTATTTTGGAGAAAATCTTATTAAATGTGAATAATTTTCTCTACACTAATTTATATATTTCTATTTTTATTATAGTCAATATTTAAAAAGAAAATATTTGGGGTACCGTTTTATTTGTAATCGGTATTGTTCGAAGTGTGCGCTGATAATTTCATGATACAAAATTTTGTTTCTATGATATTGATTCAATTTTCACTTACATTTTCACGTAACAACTCCTCAAAATTTAAAATTTAAAATAATAGTTAATACAAATGTGTCCGGTGAAAGTTCAGCGAGAGATTGTTTTTGTTTAATATTTTTTAACTGTATAAAATCATTTTATATATATAGTTGTTATATAATTAAATTATTTTTATTTTTTAAAATTTTAAATATATAAATTAATTTAAAGACATAATTATGTTTCAAGCCTGACTAAATTTGAAAACTTTTATCTGAGTTTCAATTAAATCTGTATGGTCTACTGATTAGTCAATCAATTTAAAATTTACAAATAAATTTCCATTATTAAGTGCTCATGTTAAATCAATAATGAGACTCTTAGGTGGCTTAGTGAGTTTTCATCACATATAATCTTCTAATTTTTTAATTTTACAATTTTAAAGTTTAAATTTTAAATTTTATAATTCGTAATTTCTTATATTTTTGTAGTTTTATAAATAGATTGATATATTATTACTATCATGTATAAAGGAAATTCTCCTTTTTACTTGCTTTTCAATTTTATCATTTAAAGATTTTTAAAAAAATGAAATATATTTTTTTTTAATTTTATCTTTTAAATATTAGTTTTTTTATTTGACCTAATTTTATAATTATAATAATAATAATTATAATAATTTTATTATTTTGATTATCATACAAGAGAAGGGAACACGTGCACATGTGTTTTCATGATGTTCAATTTTAGTGTTTTTTTTTTTTTTTAATTTTACCCTTTAATTAATTTTTTTTTTTTTAAACTTAAAACAATTATTTTACCATTATTACTATGTAAATAATCCATTTGATAGATTTCATTCATTTTTTTTTTAAATTAATCATTGTTGAACTAAAATAAATATTTTTTAATAAGAAATTTATCTACAAAATAAATAAATATTTATAATAAATTTAAAAATTGTTTATATTTAATTTTAAAATTAAAAAAAGTAAACATAAAAATTGTTTATATTTACTTTTAAAAATAACAAAAGTGAACATAAACGTGCATAAGACATGTATTTTCACTAATTATTTATTATTATTACTATTTACTTTATTATTATATATATATATATATAAAGAATAAATACTCCACACTTAAAAATATTAATTCAGATATGCAGAGAAAAAAGTTCAACATAGAAATATCAATTTTATAGTATTTACATACATACATTATTCAGTTAAGTGATGACAGCCAATTAAAGTGTTGGAGTCCCTTCATCCTTAAAATTAGAGAGATGAGAGATTAAAGTTTAGAATTTATATAGAAGTGCAATGCCTAAGAAACTTAAATTGTGTGTCCATCTAAATCATATATAAAGTTCCATGGAAACTGGTTCCCTAAAATCAGAATCGATTCTCCCTATCCCAAATCCTATAATCAGAATCGATTCTCCCTATCCCAAATCATATATAAAGTTTCATGGAAGAGATTTGATTTTGTTTTCTTTGTTAAATGTCCTTAATTATAAAGGTTTCATCTCATCCAGAACTAATTCTCATCACTTCAAAATTTAACAATGCATCTACAATCCACGTGATTTGAAGGAAGGTAATATGGTAAAATCTTGTAAATTTTTTTAATATACTTTTCCATTAAAGTTTTAAATTTTTATATTTTACACAATAAAAAGATGATGTGCCATAGAAAAAAAATTATGAAAGAAAATAGAATATTTTTGAAAAAATTGTTATTTTTTTAAAAACTTTTATTAATAAATGTGATTTCTTCAATTTCAGATCATCTGTTGAGTTTCCTAATACTTTTCTACTGGACATTAAAAATAAGTTGACGTTAGTGTAATAAAAAAAATTTAATATATTTTAAAATATCAAAGTCTAATAATATATTTTAAAAACACATTATAAGAACAAGAAAGAAAAATACACTAAAATATCCTAATTCAATTTCTTCTTTATAAATGAAACGAATAAGTAAAATACAAAAAAGTTTACATATATAATAATAAGATATATCAAACAATAATAAGTTCATGAAATAATAATAGTAATAATTAAAAGATAAAATGAGCAATTAAGTCTATTTTAAACTATATTCAAGCGTTAACATAATATTATCATTTACCATCATCTAAACTTAAGGACGTTATTTTTTTTTTTTTTTCTGAGTACATAAAACAGAAACTTCTTTGCATATGACTTCTTGAGACAATCCTAATTACCAAATTGCTTCTAAAGTGTATGTAGTGTTCAACCCTAAACAACAACAAAATTTCTATGTTAATCTCATGTTGCTTACGATTCCATATATTGTGAGGGTGGAGGCCTTGTGGTAGTCTTCTCAGGATCTGCAAAATGGTTTAGCAAGAACATTTTACAAACAGAACAAACAGTTTCAGCACCACACTTCTCTAAGAAAAAAAATTAAAAAAATATCTTATTTTTAAGTTTCTTTTAGATCTTCCATGTATTTGAATTGTTCTTCAATCTAGTAGGTTTTGAGAATAAAGGAAATAGAATTTCAATTCCCATACCAGAAGCCCCGCGGATCTCAACCTCTCTCCATTCTTGCACAAGTGCACAGCAGCAACACATTAAATGAGAAAGAAAATCATCAACATAGCCTCCCTGGCATACAGTGTCATTGGTTAATAAACATGAAATATACCACAAATACGTCAGCACCTCGTATTATCCAAAAGGAAGGAAAAATTACTCTAATGTTCAACATCTTCCGAAGCTTACTCCTTATGCAGCAAGTATAGCAGCAGCAAGATAAAATCAAAGAATATGCCATCAATTCGTTACATACTTCTGCAGAGGCTGAAAACCCACCAACAACTTCAAATTATAGGAGCAAGACCGTGTGACAAATGAACCAAGTTGTTGATGATAACAAGAATTATATAAAAGCAAAATAACATTTGAACTTAAAGAAACATTTGTATCAATTTACCACATCCCAAACAAGAGCAGAAAGTATAGTTTTGTCTCATTTAACATCCAATAAAACTAATATGACAAAAACCAGCTAGGCAAATGGTGCAGAGATTATTTGAGTAATTTGGTGAGACTTCATTATTGTTAAAATCCAAGATGTAACACTCCAATACAGTCTTAACTATATGAAAGTGTAAGCAAGGCTTGCTTTAGTTAATTTGATGATTTTTTTTTATTTTTTTATCAGTAAGGGTTTGGGAAAAATCATGGCAACCAAAAAGGACATTTTTCCCAGTTCAAAAGTCTATGTTGAATGCCCTTAATACCTTATTAGGAGTTTGATCTAGTTATGTTATAGCTTTGTCAGCAAAAAACCACACAGGAAAAAAGAATTCAGATATAGATTCATCATTACAATGTTAACAATACATTATAGCTCACTTACATACTGGCCTGTCAGTTGCAACACTAGCAATATCTGACAATGTTCCACAAGGACAGAAGCATGTCTTTATACCTGCAAACCAAATTATCCACTTATTGCTTGAGATGAGAAGTAAAACAGGATTGGATACCTGTGTTGAGATTTCTATTACTAAATATTTTCTCATTAGTCTCTTAAGTTTCAGTTTCAGAGTTTCAGAAGTTACAGTAGATGTTGCAGTTAGTTATTCTCAAATCAATTCTTTGGATACAGAGTTTCAAATGTTTGGAAAGATCTTCATAGCAGATTCTACAATAAAAGATATTTGTAATAATTTCCTCCCATAATTGCTTTAATTGAGTTAAATAAGACATCTATTACTTTAAAGATTTTGGTTGAACATGATGTCTGATGAACAAACAATATACTCTTATAGTAACCCCGGTGTGATGGAAGAAACTATTCTAACTAACTAGACTAGAGAGAGAATCAAATTAACAGAATGAGAACACATACAAAGACAAGGTTCAGAACAGCAAGCAAGTAGATCAGTATGCCAGTCTTCCCTATTATGTGAACCTCTTCTTGATAGCAGATCCTTTTCTGAAACTGATGATCTGAGTGAACCCACACAAATGAAGGGTCAGATCAATTGAGATATAAGTTAGTAATAATAAAAGGTAAGAACAATAATTTTTTTGTAAAAAAACCATTACTGGGAGCATGACAACACATGAAATCAGATTTGTAATGCTTAAAATTTGTTTAAGTACAATAATGTTTGGGTCAAGAAGTTACCACTGACCAGGAGTTTAACCATAACACATGAAATCTGGACAAGTGTGATAACATTACCTTGATGAGGAAAGAGTATCATTGTTTTTTTGGATGTTTTCATCAGAACCATTGGCATCAGAATAACTGTTTCCACTGTACTCTACTGTCTTGTTATTTTTTTCTGAATGATAATGAGCTGCAACTTCTGTCACGTCTAATAAATGTTGAATGAATTCATACTGATATATATCCATATTTGCTTGTGACTGTTGCAGCTCAACTTGAAGCTTTTCGTTTTCTTTCTTAAGAGCTTCGTTGAAAGAAAAGTTTGGATAAGAATAGGAAAGAGTTTTCTTGAGCACCACAGCATCACCTTTGTCAGGTTCAGGTTTCAAAATGACAGTCTGTATCTTTTGCTCCTCATCATCTAATGTATACTCACATTGATCCTTTTCAATAACTTCAAGTCTCTCCTGAACATTCCAAATAACCAAGAGATCGCGCGTTAACAGTTACCAGACCAAATTTATGAACTTAAATTTCTTCATGAAATTGATGCAACAAGGAAACAAGGCGAATTGAAGATACCCTGACTCGATTATTGTCCACTAGCGAAATGAGAGGAACAAGGTGCAAGTATCTGTCAATTTCAGTTTGAGCCTTCCTGAATTGATACACAATGTTCCATCCCATAGCCAGCAGATAAAGATAGCTACGATCTTGACAACTATGAACCAAGATGTAAGACCTTCTAAGAGCATCTTCTAGCTGCTCCAGAGGCTCTCGGGTTTCTGGGTACTTCTTTAGCTCAGATATCTTCAGCTGATCCAGCAAGTTTCCGATCAACTTCAGATGCTGAGCAAATTGCCTGCAGTTCTTCTTGTGCATCCGTGCTGTACTTGCAGCTTTCACAATCATCCCAATTAACTTCAAAGCATCTATGCCCGTTAACTGAGCCACATTTGCAAGCTCCCCAAAATATTCCCATGAAGATGCCATCGTCTCTCCCAACACAACCTAAAATGTAAATGCTTTTTCACAAAACCAATGTAGACACCAGGAAAAATCATAGTTAGACCTCACTAAAGTCATGACCTAGATTAGTTTTTAGCAAAACCTAGAATAAGTAGTACCAAGGTTATCCAAGGAAAACCACTAGAGTTCATTTCTTTACCTTTGATTATCAGATTACATTGACATCTCAAGCATTTGCAATCTTCCGCTGCATGGTGTTCTCACTTCTCGAAAACAGCATTGTCCTTCAAGATTTCTCGACACTGCAACGCATGGAAAATTCAATTCAAAAGCAGTGGGTAAAATGAACAAATCTTGAGAGTGCCAATTACACAATGACTCTAATATCTGATTCACCTCTAAACCCAGATCAGAAGATGAACTGAACTGATATTTTCACCCATTTAATCAAAATTAATCTCACTTTTTTTTTTTGCTTAAAAAAATAAAAAAGAGTATCTCGGTTGTCAGTTAAGAAACCTGTTAGAATATTCAAGACTTCTTGCTCACAATGCGTAACGTAACATAACATAACGGAAAACTTTTGCTTTAAACAAACAGAGGAAAACATTAATTAACAGAAAGAAGAAAAAGAAGAAGAAGAAGAAGACTCACACGCTACACAACGTCAGAAAAACCAGATGAAAATAAGGAACATGGAGTCAAGTAATGCCAGAAATTGGTTTGCGTGAAGAACCTTTTGTTGGCTTCTGCCCTAAGGAAAAAAAAAAAAAAAAAAAAAAAAAAACAGAAACGTCCCCTGATAAACCTTTGTGTCTCTCTGTTTTGATTGTGTTACGGTTGGGTGTGGTGCCATGAAAGGCAGTTACGTAAGTGCCCCTCATTTAGCCATTGTCGACAGCGACAGTGGAAATGTAAATGTCTAATGTTTGATATTGTTTATGGAAGAAAAGTTGGAAGGTAATCCAAACACGGTGTTGGGAATGGCGTTGGAGGTGGTTGTTGACACCGACGTGGAACCAAAGTACGTGAGTGAGAGTAGCTAGCATGGCACCTTTCTCTGTTATGTGAGAAAGCTCAAAAAGTTATTTGCGCCAACCCAACAACCTTTTTCTGCAATTTTTACCTCAAAATGTGGGCAAAATAAACGAATACTTCATTCACAGACACACTAGTAAAAAAAAATTTAATAATGATGAGAGTACTAAATTTTGATAACTTTATTTTACAATATTATGTAATTTATCATTTTTTAAGTAGTTTTGTAATATTAAAAATAAAAAAATAAAGAATTATTTAAAAAATATTACTTAAAATTGTAATAGAAAGTTGTTAAAATTTAATAATTAACAAATTATTTTTCTAAAAAAAATCAAAAAAAATATGAAGACTGTTTAATATTTTAACAGGAATGTTTTTTTAAAATTATAATATTAGATGGACGAGTTTAGTGCTTCATTTTTTGTATTTTAATTAATTAAATTAAACAGTCGTGTTTTAAAAGTTATTGAATTTATCAACACTCTATTTATTTTTGGGTGGTATGAATTTTATTTGAACATCACTTTTTAATTGATGTAGTCTCTTAACCTTCTGCTTGAGAGACAAAAACAAAAAAATAAAGAAAATAAATGAAATGAAAATAAAAGAAATGGTTGAGAAAATATATTTTATTAAAATATTATTCTATTTAGTTTTTTTATTATTTATATTACTATTGGAGAAAATATATGTTTTGGTATCTTTGCCTTTTCAAATTGTTTTTCATTTTTATATTTCAATTTTATAAACTTAATATTTCAAATTTGAAAATGTGTGATTTTAATTTTTTATACTCAAATTTAATATATATTAATAATTTTTCAATTTTTTTCTTCGGACTCTATTAAATTGCCTTACACGTCAAGGCCCATGGTTAAGCAAAAGGTAGCTTTTGAAGACGAAGGGTACATACCCGAGATGCTGAGAAAATGAGATTCTTCGTCATAAAATTATTTTACATAATATGAAATATTAGTTCCTTGTATTTAAATTTAACATGTGGTAACATTTTAGTGTTGCAATAGAAGCTAAATTAATTTGAAGTAAATATACAATTATAAAAATATATATTTAACTCTTATTATTACTTTATAGTTTTTTAGCCATAATTAATTTATGATGACTTTTGGAACAAGAAATCACAGAAATGCGTAACGGATTATGTTGAAATAAAAAATGATTATATTGTTGCATAACGCTTTATGTCTCACCCTAGTGTAGGTTTTCTTCTTTTCTTTTGTTTATACTAAATCAGATTTCCCCTTCCTCGTTTCTTTTTTACTCTTTCGAAATTCCCTTGTCTCTACAATCCAAGCATTCCGAGTTTAATAAATCTAACACTACACTAAAAATACGATTTACAGTTTATATTATGATAAATACAACTATATTATAAAGTTAGAAAAAAAAAAACACACTCATTATATTCAGACATTACATGTTATAATTTCTTTTATAACATTCTTTTTTTTTCTTCTTTTAATAATTTTATTAATACCAATGTAATACTTTTTTATATTTTAACATTTGACTCATTAAAAACATATTAAAAAATTCAAAATTTCCTATTTGGTAGTTCATGTACTTATTTTGAAATAATCTAATCCATAAAACTTTTTTTCAATTACACATTATTTATTGTTTTAATTTATTTAATTAAATCATTAGTAAAACATGAGGTATTTTTCTCATTCTTAATGAAAATTATAATATGATAATTCCTACCATAATCATTTACGTGTATATATATATATATATATATATATATATATATATATATATATATATATATATATATATATATATATATATATATATATATTATATATATATATATTTTTATATATATATTCTTTCTTT